>JAANMX010000610.1_pt1 | contig 46400 bp, 43 predicted proteins | sample 7279681 | NCBI WGS metagenome assembly JAANMX01 (sample SAMN14094542, study PRJNA606508) | bioreactor metagenome | isolation source: A lab-scale SPAN reactor treating ammonium-rich wastewater day 351 | place: Ireland: Galway | collected 2018-01-01
ATCCGTAGCGGTGGGCGTCGGCGTCGGTGTAGCCGTCGGTGTGGCGGTGGCAGTCGGCGTCGATGTGTGGGTAGGCGCACCCGGTGTTACCGGCGTATTTGAGGCAGTAACCGTCGGTGTGGCTGTCGCGGTCCAAGTTGCTGTTTGGGTATGAGTAGGGGCGGCTGTGTTCGTAGGCGTGGCGGTGGGCGGTGTGCCGGTAACAGTCGGCGTAGCCGTGGGTGGTGTGCCTGTGATGGTCGGTGTGCTTGTGAAGGTGGCCGACGGCGTATGGGTGGCTGTAGACGTTGCGGTTGCGGTCTCAGTCGGCGTCGGTGTCGGCGTATGTGTGGGCGTGACCGTTGACGTGGCGGTAGGCGGTGTGCCTGTGACTGTTGGCGTAGCAGTGGGTGGCGTCCCCGTGACGGTCGGTGTCGCTGTTGGTGTTGGCGTGTAGGTATCCGTGACAGTAACGGTCGGTGTAGCGGTGGCGGTCCAAGTTTCTGTTGGGGTCTGGCTAGGGGCGGCTGTGTGCGTAGGCGTCGCGGTGGGTGTCGGCGTGGACGTGCCAGTGTCCGTGCCTGTCGGCGTGTGTGTCGGCGTGTGTGTGGGCGTGGGTGGCGTACCGGAAACTGTCTCCGTGGCCGTGGGCGTAACTGTGGCCGTGGGCGGTGTGCCTGTCACTGTCGCTGTCGCTGTCGGCGTATGTGTGTCCGTGCCTGTCGGTGTGTGTGTGGGCGTAGGTGGCGTACCGGAAACTGTCTCCGTAGCCGTGGGCGTAACTGTGGCTGTGGGCGGTGTGCCCGTCACTGTCGGCGAAGGAGTCGGTGTGTGTGTATGCGTCGGTGTCGGTGTGGTTTCTATTACAGCCGGATTGTCGTCTATTCCGCGGGCAAACCCACCAGCCAGTGCCGCCTCTGCCGGGGCAAGCATCCCAAGCGCCAGCAGGCAGATACTCAAAAGTCGGGAAAGTGTGGAAGGCATAGGGGGAGTCTCCGTTGAACTAACTTGCCAGAGTATCAGGAACCTGGAAATCCACCAGCTTCAAAATGACGGATGACCGCGGACCGCCGTCCCCGGTCATCCCGCGGGCCACCCCGCGCCGTCGTAGTAGCGGGTGCCCCGGTGGCCTGTGTAGGGGATGGGGGTTGCCAGCTTTTCGCCGGGAGTTTGGACGTAAATCAGGGTGCGGGGCTTGCCCGAATCCGGGTTGAGCGCGCCCCCTTCCAGGCGGATGATGGGCAGACGGCCCACGATCTCGTCCTGCCAGATGGTGTAGACGAAGTGGCCCACCTTCAGTTTAGACGGTTTGCCCGCCATATGAAATTCGTATTCCCCGGCTGCGCTGTAGAGTTCGTCCACCGCGCCGGCTCCTTCGGATTGGGGCAGGGTTTTGGTGATGCCAAAGCTCATTGGGTTTCTCCTTTTGTAGGGCGGGATTCTTTCCCGCCCGCGGTTGCCATCTCTCCGTGAGAAGCAGTCCGTCAACGCTCGGCCCGGCGCAGGACAGTGCCCATTCGCTTGGAGCCGCTCTCGATCTTCTTCAGTTTGGACCACAGACCATCGATGTCGTCCGGTTCGGCCACGGACTGCTCGGCCAGGTCCAGTGCCCCGCGCAGAAGGGTGAAGGCGGGGGACCAGACCGGGGGCGCGTCCCGGCTGGCTTTTAGCTTTTTTAGCAGATCGCCCATAGCCTGCAATTCGGATGAGTAGTCGGGCAGTTCTTCCACCACCGGCGGACCGGCCAGAGCTTTGCCGCCACCGCCCAGGCTGGTGATGATTTCGTCGTTCTGCTTGGCCGCCAGATAGGTCTCTTTCAGGTTGCCGGAGATGCCCCCGCCGAAAAGAAGCGGATAGGAGAGGAGCATCCCGTCGTAGACGATTTGGCCCTGGAAGGGGAGCAGCACGGCCTGCACAGCCACAGGTAGTTGGTTGCGGTGGAAGAAATTTTCGAAGGAATCGAAGAGGGCCAGCACCCCATAGACTCTTTTGCCCAGGATGAAAATCGTATACTTCTTGAGCATCCGCTCGACGTAAAAAGTCCCTTTTACAAACTTCTTCCAACCGGCCACAATCGCCCGGTCGTCGGCGTTGAGATTCATCGGATTGGCGGCCAGAAATTTGTCGATCAGTTCCGGGTGTTCCCAAACCGCATTGCGGATAGGCAGTCGTTCCCGTTCATCCAGCTCGATCAGCCTGTCCACAGAATCAATCCCGGGATTGATGAGCAGCGTCTGGTTGACGAAGAGTTGGAGACCGCGCAACAGATAAAAAAAGTGTTCGGCTTCCTGGGTGGAAAGTTTCATTGGTTTCTCCCTGTGGCTCTTTTTTGGTATCCACTCAGGCCCAGGGTGCGACGCACTCGCCACACCCATTTTGCAGTAGAATCTACTCTTGGCGAGTGCGTCGCACCCTGGGTAGTTACCTTTTTTGCGGCATTTGCTGCCAATTGATTCAGCGGGCATTCCCGCTATGCGTCGGGCAGTTCGGGCAGCCGCGCCAGGTCGGCCACAAATTGCTTCCCATCGTAGAGGGTGCGGGTCTTCAGCACCGTGTATATCTGGCGTGTGACCAGATTGCCGATAAGAAGACGGGCCTCCTCGTCGGAATGGCCTTCGGCCAGCAGGCGTTCGTAGGTCTGCCGGGTTTCCGGTGGATCGTTTTCGCGCAGTTGATTTTCCACTACCCAAACCTGGAGGCCCTGCTTGCGAATCGAAGAAATGTAGCTGCGGAGGAGGCAGAAGTCCTGGGCGATGGAGTGGCTGCGAAAGCAGCCGGATGTCTTCTGCTGAACTTTGAGCGTGTGGGCGATGGTCATCATTTCGGTCACGGGCTGGGATTCTACTTGACAAGGTGACAAAATGACCGGGTGACCGGGTGACAAAATGGGTTCATTGGGAATCGTTGTGGCTACATCTTCGTTTCTGTTTCCAGTTCGTTTCTGTTTCCAGCCACCCACGCTGCTCGTAAATCCCGGCACGCAGGCTTGACAGAGAGTCGTTATCGGCCAGCGCGCCGGCCTGTTCTGGCAAAATCATACGGCTGTCCTGCCTACGCAGCCAATCATCCGGCGCAGATAATCGGCAACCTCATCCAGTGTAAGGACATCGTGCGCAATCTGCATTGTTTTCACAGTTGTACTCCCCAACAGCTATTGGCAATCACAAGCAATGGGGCTATTGTAGCATCTCTGGCAGTACACGTCGAATAAAATTCATCTCTCCCACGCCAGTTTATGCCGAAAACCCCAGCGCCATCTGATGTTCGGGCCGCTGGCCGTTGAGGAGAATGTACGGGGCGCTTTTCTGGGGAGAAGGCACGCCGATTTGGCCGAGATGGAAGAGATCGGAGAGCGCACCCCGGCTGCGGGCAGCCAGGATGCGGTCAGCCGAGACGGGGCCGATGCCGGGGATGCGTAGAAGTGTCGTGCGGTCGGCCCGGTTAATTTCGATGGGTGCTTCCCGCAGATGAATGTCCGCCCAGGCCTGCTTGGGGTCCACATCCAGGCGCAGATTCTGATCCGCACCAAAGCCCATATCCTCCACGCCCCAGCCGTAATCCCGTAACAGAAAGCTGGCCTGATAGAGCCGGTGTTCCCGTTTGGGCAAAACCGCAGGCCGATCTGCAAAAGGCGTATCGGCCAGGGGATGAAAGGCCGAGTAGTAGGCCCGGCTGATGCCCGCCTGCCGGTAGAGCTTCTCGCTCAGGGCCAGGAGCTCCAAATCCGTATCCCCCACCGCGCCGACAACGAATTGGGTGACGGACGAAGCCCGCACCCGTTCATTGCGCCGAATCTCCTCCACCCAGAGCAGCCGCTGCACCAACTCATCCCAGAAATCCTTCTTGGGGGCCAGCAGCCGCAGCCGTTCTTCTGTGGCCCCTTCCAGATTGATGGAGACCCGATCGGCCAGTTGCATAGCCCGACGCACCTGCTCCTTCTGCGCGCCGGGCATAATTTTCAGATGGATGTAGCCCCGGTAGTGCTCTTTCTTGCGCAGAATCTCGGCAGTCTCTATGATGGGGTCCTGTGCCCGCACACCGCCGCCGATAATCCCGGAGGAGAGAAAGAGACCGTCCACCAGCCCGGCCCGCTGGATGCGGCTAAAACCCTGGGCCATCTCGTCCGGTTGCAGGGTGATGCGCTCTGTGCTGCTGCGCCCGGCCCGGAAGGGGCAATAGAAGCAGTTGCGTTCACAGGCGCTGGTCATCATTGTTTTGAGTACGGGCTTGGGGCCGCTGGGCGTCATCACCTGGGAAATGGAGCGGCGCAGCGCGGCCAGGTTGCGCTCCTGGCGGCTGGGTTTGGCCTGGGGTGTGAAGCAGCCAGGCCGCGCCGACTCCTCGTGGGGAGAATCACCGGCAGGCTCAAAACCGGTCACATCCCCCAGGGCCAGCAGCTTTTCCACGGGATCCAGCGCAATCGAGAAGTTCATATATCCAGTATACGAACAGATGTTTCATTTGTCAAAGAGGAAAATGCGGCTGAGATGCTGGGATGATGGAGTACCCCAGCATCTCATCATCTCATCATCTCATCAGCCAGGAGTCACTCATGCGTGCAGTCATACAACGGGTCAGCGAAGCCAGCGTGGGGGTGGACGGCGCGGTGGTCGGGCAAATCGGGCGGGGATTTCTGGTGCTGCTAGGCATCACCCACGGGGATGGGGAGGCCGAGGCCGCGTGGCTGGCGAAGAAGATCGCCGGGTTGCGGCTCTTTGAAGACGCCGACGGGAAGATGAATCTGGGGCTGGCCGATGTGGGGGGCGCGGTGCTGGCGGTCAGCCAGTTCACCCTCTATGGCGACGCGGCCAAAGGACGGCGGCCCAGTTTTATCCAAGCCGCCCGGCCCGAACAGGCCCAGCCCCTCTATGAAACTTTCTGCGCGGCCCTGGCCGCCGAGGGCATTCCCGTGGCCCAGGGCGTCTTTCGGGCTTATATGCAGGTGGCCCTGGTCAACGACGGGCCGGTGACGCTGATTGTGGAGACGGGTGCGCAAACAGATCGAGAGTAGGGAATCCGACGCAGCTTCTCAGCCACCGACCAGCCCCAGCATCTCCAGGCGTTGGGTGTTTTCCTCCAGGGCCAGATGGGCGATGGTGACGAATTCCCGCATCCAGCGTTCCAGGGCGGTGATGGCCTGCTCTTTGCTCTGGGTGGCATCCTGGACGGTGCCGCTCTCCACCTCCCGCTGGGAGCGGGCAGACTCCAGCGCCGCCACCAGGGCGAGATCGGCCTGCAACTGGCTCTCGTTGAAGCCGTAACCGGTCAGGGTGGACAGAATCGCAGGAGTGCCCAGGGCGGTGGTGTAGAAGAGGCGCATCTGGGCCACTTTGGCCGCAAAGCCTTTTTTGCGGTTGCCGGCCAGCCCCAGGGCATGGTAGGTGACGGCATCGTCCCGGTAGAGGGTGCGGCAGAGTCTGACCCCACGCATATAGGCACGGCTGGCCGCGGTCGCGGCCTGGTGATAGGCTGCGGTGGCAGCCCGGCGGCGGCTCTGCTTCTGCTGCTGGCTGTGCCAGACGGTCAGTGCGTTCTCGTAAAGACTCTGCCCCTGCTGTAGACGGGTTTCGTCGTAGCCAAAGGGAGCCAGGGCGCTGAGGAGTTCGTTCTCACCCAGGGCATTGGTCAGGGCCAGACGGGCGGATTCCAGACGGTTGGCAATCGATTGAGATGACATGAGAATTTCCTTTCGGGTTGGTGCTGGGCTGGGGCTGTTGCAGTCAGCCCCAGCCTGTAAGCGCAAGCAGACTGACTTAGATACCGGCTATCGCAATTACGATTGGGCATACCATAGCACGGGTTTTGGCAGTAGAATATAGTAGATTGTGCGTAATCTGCAAAAGTATTGTCTTTCAATCCAAACTTCTGGCAAGATATATGCCTCCCTGCTCGCGAGTGATGGTGACCGGTACTGCGGACGCGATGACCAGCCGCCGAGACGAGCCGCCCGGTACTGCGGACGTGATGACCGATAGTCGGGACGAGCCGCCCGGTACTGCGGACGTGATGACCGATAGTCGGGACGAGCCGCCCGGTTCTTCGGACGGGATGACCGGTAGTCGGGACGAGCCGCCCGGTTCTTCGGACGGGACGCCCGGTGCTTCAGAGGTGATGACCAGCCGTCGGGACGGGACGCCCGGTGCTTCGGAGGTGATGACCAGCTCTTCATGTATGACGCCCATTGGTTATTAGGAGACGTCCGATGGTTTGGGTGTACCGCTCAGTAGTTTGGGCGTGCTGCCCCCCAATTTATCTGATTTGATTTTCTGATGGCTCTGGCCTATAATTGCCCCATCTTCATAGGCAGTCTGCTACTACATTACACTCCTCATCGAAAAGACTGCTCATCTCGCCGACCAGTTTGGGGGCTTACCCCCCCATGTCTCACCTGTCTGCTGTTCTGGTGACCACACTGGGCTCGCAAGCCCAGGTGATGGTTTTTGTTACCCACAGGGTAAACGTGCAGTTTGTACGTTCAGCAAAATGTAGAACCGACATCTACGGATACCCGCTCTACGCCAGAATCATGAACTACTGAGAATTACGAATATAAGATACGAGTGCAGAGAAACGAGGCGTATATGCATCAAGCCCGGGACCCAATTACCCTACGGACGTTGAGCAAGGATGAAGTGACCAGTGCCCATAAAGGCTGGTTGATGCATTGGCAAAACGTTTTGACGCGCTGGCATGGCTCTAACCTCACAGAAGGCTGTCAGCAACTCTACCTTGAATTAAACAAAGTCAGCCATGGTCACAAAGGCCAGCCACCTCTAACCTCTCTTTGTCCCCATGCACCAGATAGCTATTTGCCTGACCATGCCTTGCTGACCTCGGCTATCGTCTATTGCCTTGCTTTCGACGAGAATTTGAATGAAAGGGATAGGCTGTTACTGCGCTTGGCGGCTTTAAGCCACGAGCTACCAATCGGAGGGACGGAGGTTGACGCAGAGGGGAACCTGCGCAAGCGCATCAGCCAGACGCTGCTGGAAGCCGCGGCGCAGGTATGGATTGAACAGGCGTGGTACTTGCTGGATGCCCAGGCTGCTCTGTTGGAATCGTCTGCCGAACGGGGCGACAGCTTGGCTGCATTTGCCGAGCAAAGGCCCCAAACTGGTGATCGCCGACTCGATCTACTCTGGTATGCCCACATGGCGGCTTCTCAGCCCTTGTTCAATCGGCATCTTCCCCTTTCCGATAATTTTACGATCCTTAGCGTCATTGACAAACGGGTTGATTTTGAGCGCCATCCTTTGACTACGATGACTGAAGTGAGAGGTCGCATCGGGCTGGTGCATGGGGGGGCCACCAAGATTAAGGATTACGTCTTCGAGTCGGCCAAGTTGCCAGATATCCGGGGAGGCAGCGCCCTGTTGGATCGCCTAAACTTGCTTGACACACGGGCCCTTTTCGGCGAAGCCAACCAACGTAGGGATGCGGTGATGGCGCTGGTCGACGCGCCGGAATGCGTGATCTATGCCAACGGTGGCGATGTGTTGGCTCTGGCACCGGTTAGCCAGGCGCAGGAGTTGGCGGATGCGGTCGAGCAGCTATACATAAGGGAAACGCTCACTGGCCAGTGTGTAGCCGTATCTGGGACATACAGTTTGTTGGAGTTGCAATACGGTCTGAATCCCACGGAGTTCTGGTCTGATGACTATCTGGCGTTATTGAAAAGAGATGACGCGCAAGAGAAGAAGCTGCTGCGCAGCTATTATGGTGCGCCAAAGAATGGCGTGACAGATGAGCAGTTGTTTCACCGGCGCAAGGGCTTCGGTGAATTGACCACAGCCTTGGCGCTCAAACGCTTCTGGCGTCGCGAGGGCAACGAAGGTTCATGGAGAGGTCATCCAGCCACCGACGCGCGTGTGCTGGCCCACTTCGAAACGCTCCCATTCGGGCAGCGTTGTAGTTCATGTGACCGGCGGATTGCATCTCAGATCGAGGATACAACGGGAGATATGCTGTGTGAACCATGTTTACGCAAGCGCAGCATTGGCTGGGAGACACGCGCGATTCGTAAAGATTCAGCGAGTGTTCTTGAACCCATAACAACCTGGCGTCCAGGCCGCTTCACGCCCTGGCCTGAACATTTCAGAGACACGCTGGAGCACTGGGCTGATTCCAATCCTGACGAACCGAATTTGTTATCCGGCTATCTTCGCCATAATGAAGGGTTATCATGGCCCCAGATTGACAGCGCCGAAGACCTGGATCAGATTGGTCAGGCTGCTATACCGAAAGGCTTCATTGGACTGATCTATGCCGACGGTAATAACGTAGGCGCGCTGATCGAGAGTATCCGCACTGCCAGTTTCTACCGCCAGTTCGCCAGCCGACTCTTTGAGGCAACCCAGGCCGCCGTCTTTACTGCTCTGGCAAATCACCTGCATCCCACCCAAGTACAGGATGAGCAAGGCAAGAGCCGGCACATCCATCCCTTTGAGATCGTCAATATCGGCGGCGACGATCTCTTCCTGATCGTACCGGCCCATAAGGCCCTCTCTATTGCCCTGGACATCGCCCGCCTTGTGGAGCAGACATTTCATGATGGCTGTACCCAATACCGGGATGAAGTGGTCAATACGCAACGTTACGACAAAACCAGCTTTCAAGCTGACGGTAGACCGCATATCAGTCTGTCGGCGGGCGTAGTGCTTGCCCAGAAGAATAATCCCATCTTCTTTCTGAAAGAGATCACTGAGGGCTTGCTGAAATTGGCCAAGAGCAAAGCCAAAGCGCTCAAGAAAGATGGCTACACCGGCGGCACAATAGACTTCATGGCGCTCAAATCGGTGACGATGGTTACTTCCAAGGTGGGTGAGTTTCGAGAAACAGCGCTACGCAAGGTGAATCGTGGCAAATTGAACCACAATTACGAAGTACTCCATCTGACCGCCCGACCCTATACGCTTTATGAATTGGAAGGACTGTTGCAAACGGTCAAGGCGTTGAAGAAAGTTCAGTTTCCTCGCTCACAACTTTACCAATTGCGTACAGAGTTGCCCAAGGGAATCCTCCTTTCCTGTTTGAGCTATCTCTATTTTACGAGCCGCCTCTCCTTTGAGCACTCCGCATTGGTGCGCCAGACTTTCGACCGCAATTGGCATGATATAAATGATCTGGCACCCTGGCGCAGACGGAGCAGTTCATCGTCTGACCAGAAATTAGCAACCGCCCACGAATGGGAGACCATTTTGGCCGATCTCATTGAGATCTACGACTTCGTCTCTATAGTTGACGACGAAGAATAGGAGAGCACACGATGCCTGAACTCACGATTCATGTCACGTTGACGGTGGATACGGCATTGAGCGTAGGGGCTGGCGGCTCCGGTGGCGTATTGGCGGACAAAGCCATTGTGCGTAACCGGCTGAACCATTTGGTCTTGCCTGGCTCGCACCTCAAAGGACGCTTACGCCATGCCTGCGAGATCATTGCCCGAAACACTTTTGGCCCTGACACGATCTGCGATCCCCCACGGGCCGAAACCATGTGCCCGCAAGTGCTGCATATTGTCGATCCCCCCTGTCCGATCTGCGCGCTGTTTGGCTCACCTGCCTGGCCCAGTCCGTTGCAGTTTGCCGATCTGATCTATGCAGAGCCTGTGGAAACGTCGGTCCTCCGTCCTGGTGCCAGCATCAATCGGCGACGTCGGACTGTGGAGGAACAGCGTCTGTTCTTCATCGAGACATCGCCGCCAGCCGCGCTTGCCCAGTTCGATGCCCCCCGCGCCATCACCGGTTGGCTGCCTGACGACAGCCGGGCCGAAGGCCGCGTCAAGCTGCTCCTGGCTGGCCTGGAGTTGATCCAAAGCTGGGGCGGCGGCAAGAGCCGGGGGCTGGGATGGGGCACAGTAGAGTGCCAGACTCGGCTGGGTGATCAGACCATTACCCTCACGGGCTTAAGCCAGGCCATAGGAGGGCTGGGATGAAGGAACTCTTCTACGAAATCGTGGCCGAAGCACCTTTAGCTATCAACGAGCGCAAGCCAGGCGGCAGTCAGTTTCAGGAGGGATTAGGCTACATCCCAGGTCGGGTGGTGCGTGGCGCGCTGGCGACGCAGGTGTTACGCGGCTGCAAGGATCCGGCCCATGAACACAACCACCAGGAGTGCCCCCAGCCGGCGCTTTGTCGTGGGCTGTTTGGTGAGGAGATACTCTTTGGAGACGCCCATCCGCTCGTCCAGAAACGGGAGGGACCGTTCGTATTGCCTGCTACGGCTATGAGTTGCAAGGATAACAGCGGGTTTCGGTCGAAGGGACATGGCGTCTTTGACACGTTGATAGACCGGGCGTGTTGGGAACTGTTACAACCAGCAGCCATGCAGTACGCGTCTCGCTGCCCGGTATGCGGCGGTCGCACCAAAGGCTTCAGCGGCGTGTATTCTCACTGTCAAATCGAGGAGGATGGGCGGCAGATCGACTACTATTTTAGCGAGGATGTCTCGCGCGAGCTACTTACCCGGGTCGCTATCAACCGGCGGCGCGGGGTGGCCGAGGATGAACTGCTCTATGCCATCAACACCTTGAGCCAATTCGTTGTGGTCGAAAGAGACGATCCCTACCAACAAAAATCATTCGATCCAGCGCGCTACGTGGGATCCATGCGCCTGGCCGATGACAGCCTAGAAACACTTATCGAGACTGAATTAAAACGAGTCACCCGAATGGGTGGTGGCAGTTCCCGGGGTCTGGGGCGGGTAGGTATCCACGTAATCCATGCGCCGGTTAAGCCAGCGCTGGAGGAAAGGTTGGGCTGTTTCAATGCCACGCTGGCTGAACGCCAGCAACTGATGATCCGTTGGCGTGGCGACGAGACTCCCCTACCCCTGCCGCAGTACTTCGCTGTCACGCTACAGAGCGACGCGATACTCAGTGCCGACGGCTGGCAGCCTGACATGCGCTTGAATGAGGCGATGTTGTGGCGAGCCTGCGGCGAGACTGGTCAGCCGCCAGCCGATCTGCGTCTGGTACGTTGTTATACGATATCACTGACCCGGGGCGGTTTCCAGGCGGCCTGGGGATTGCCCAAAGTGACGGAGTTGGCCGTGCAAGCGGGTGCAGTTTTTCTCTACCAGATGGAGAAAGCGGCAGATTGGACAACGCGCTTGGAACGGCTGGAGGAACAGGGCGTTGGCTCCCGCCGTGCTGAGGGCTTTGGCCGTGTGCTGGTTTGCGATCCATTTCATTACGAAGCAGTCAAGGAGGCGAAATGAGTCAGGTAGACATCCTTAGAGAGATCGCCCTGAGCCGGGCCATCGACAGGCAATTGGATGAGATCGTACACGCAGCGGGCGATGTGGCCATACAGTTGCAGCGGAACAGGGGCATGCGCGAGAACCAATTGCGTAATGTGCTGGACGTGGCTCTGCACACGGAGAGTGTCGAAGTGGTCGGCAACTACATCCGCTATCAGATCGGCCGCGGTGGGGCCTGGAAGCTCAACAACTTCGGTGAGTGTTTGATCACAGCCCTGGGTGACAACAGCAGCGTAGATAAGGCGGCCCAAAAAGCTGCTGCCGAGGCGCACAAACAGATGGCGATTGCCCAACAGGCTGGAAAACTTGGCAATGAGCCACTGCCCGAACCCAATGAACTGGTCAAGGAAGCCCGTAGGCAGCTTACCGGTCTCTTTCTGGGCTATCTCAACCGCTGGTTTATCTATGCCAGCAAAGAGAATGCCTGGGACAAAATTACGCCTCTTGTGAAGAGGGAAGGGGAGGCAACCACATGAGCCTGTTCTACACTTTCGAGAACCGCCTGGTATTGCATGGCCTGCTGAAGACCACCACTGGGTTGCGCATCGGCGCAGGGCGCAGCCTGCAACCGACAGGCACTGATCTGCCGGTGCTACGCGATGCGCTGGGCCGTCCCTTCGTGCCCGGCTCCAGCTTCAAAGGTGTGCTGCGTAGCTGCATCGAGGCGCTCTTGCGCTCGCTGGCACGGGAGGGTCAGCAGAACAGATGGGCCTGCAATCCGCTGGAGGACGCCGAGCGCTGTATCACCCCTGAGCAAATTGGCACGAAAAAGCTGGGGTTGCGTGGACAGCAGGATGCAGACCTGAAGTTGACGGCCTGGGTAACAGACAATACCTGTATGGCCTGCCATCTTTTCGGCTCGCCCTGGCTGGCCTCTCACGTGCAGATACGTGACTGGCTGGTAGATGAGACCTTTTGGCTGGGCCAGTTCCAAGAGCGGGATGGCGTCGCCATCGACCGGGACACGGAGACGGCCAGTGCGCAGAAGCTCTATTCCTACGAAGTAGTGCCAGCCGGCACTGCCTTCGAAGGCGTCATCGTCGTTGAGAACGGTGCGCGGTGGCAGTTGGGCCTGCTGATGGCTGGTCTCAACGAATTTGAGCGGGGCAGTTTGACTCTGGGCGGGGCCAGCAGCCGGGGCTTGGGTGGCGTGCAGTTGGCGTGGGATTGGTCGCGCAGCCGCTATGTTGCCAGCGAGCAGTTGCTGGATTATTTAGAAGACCCGGAGAGCGCAGGGCAATCGCCTGCAGACTTGCGGGACGATTGGAAACGGGCTATGTGGAGCAAACTCACTGAGATGCTGAGCGCACACAACGACAGCAACGAAACGGGAGGCGTCTGATGTTCAAGCGATATCTCAATGAATTGACAGTCCATTTCACCATCACGCCCGATGGCCCGATTCTGATCAAGGCTGGCGACACAGGCGGTGTGGACCCGACACGGCCCGACATGGAGTTCGTGCGCACCTGGTACAATGGCCGGGAGACGGTCTATCTGCCCGGCTCGTCTCTAAAGGGTATGCTACGCGCCCATTGCGAGAAGATCGCGCGCACAGTCAGCAACACCGGCCATCAAGCCGAAAATGGTCAGGAGCATATGCGCCGACGGTTGAGTTGCAATCCTTTACTAGACGAAAGCAAAAACGCGGAAGGAGGCTGTGGCGAGAAGTTCAGCCGCCTTTGGAACAGCAAACCACCTACCGCCGAAGAGGCCATACACCATTCCTGCTTCGTCTGTCAGCTTTTCGGTAACACGGCTCTGGCCAGCCATGTGCGCTTGAGCGACGCCTACCCCAGCGCTGAAGAGATAGCAGCAGTCAACCGCACGGAGGAACGTCACGGCGTGGCTATCGACCGGGTCTATGGCTCGGTGGCGGTGGGGCCGTTTCAGTTTGAGACAGTCACCCGGGGGCAGTTCCAGGGTACACTGACCGTGCGTAACTTCACCACCCCTCAATTGGGATTGCTGGGTCTGGCTCTGCGCGATTTGCAGGCTCGACGGATCAGCATCGGCTTTGCCAAGAGCCGGGGTCTGGGCCGCATCAAAACCGCCATCGACCGGGTGAGCCTGCGCTATCCGGCTGGCGAGCTTCTGCAACGCAGCGAGGGCCAACCCATCGTGCAGGACGGCCAGATTGCCGGTGTAGCTGCCTTTCTGGGCCAGCAAGAGATCGCGGCGTATGGCTACCGGAGCGATGATGTCGCCTCATCTGACGCCCTGCATTACCAGTCAGATGGCTGGGGCGGGTTGGAAGCTGATCTGACGGGTGGCGATACCCTGATCGTCTTCCAATCCTGTGTGCCAGCCTGGGCAGAGGTGGTGCACCATGGCCGCTGAACCGTTGATAGGTAAGAGCATTGCGTGGAAGCGCGTGCAGAGAGCCGACCTGACTCAACTTCTGGGGCAGATGTTTGAGGCTGACGATTGTTGGGGTCTGGTCTGGCGGCTGGATCGCATTGCCTGGTTGCAAGCACAAGGGGGCAATGCGCTGCTTACACCTACCAAACAGCCCCATCAGGCTGGGCAGTCGCTCTCCTGTTCCGCTGCTGAGTTGGTGCGGACGTATCCCGCGGGTCGGGTCTTTGATGCTCAGCGTGAATGGCGTTGGCAGCCAGAGGGCGTCGGTGTGTATACAGTGCTGGGGTTGGCCGAAGATGGAGAGACGTTGGATGCCCATTGGGGAGGCGCAGCCACGGCGCAACGCACAGATTGGCAGGTGCGCGACGCGGTCTGGCGTCTGACCGGCAGCATCGTCAGCGAGCGCAGCGACGATCCCCTGGCAGCTCAGACCTGGTATGAAACCCGTTATCCAAGTCCGCTGGTCTATCCGGTTGCCCACGACAGCGACCGAGAGCGCCAGCCGCGATTGGAGGTACGGGTCTATGCGGATGCCAGGGCTGCCGTGCGCCTGGTGCGCTTTTGTCGGTTGCGAACCGAAAAGGAGTAGGTTAATGAGCCAGAGACGCTATAATCAGGGGCCGGCGGCCCCCAAACCTTTCGACTACGTGCCCTTTGCCAGCCGGGTGGAAAGGGGATCCCTGACCGGCCACCACCGCTACGACCCCAATCTACTGACCGGCACTCTGCACGGCGAAATTGTGGTTTTGACCCCACTCCACATCGCTTCGGGTGGCATCGAACTGACCGAGCGGGTAGCGCCCCAATTTGTCCGGCATACCCCGCTGATCAAGGCTTTTGTGCGCAGCGGCGGCGTGCGGGTGGTCCCCGGCAGCACGTTGAAAGGCGCGGTACGCAGCGTGGTGGAGGCTATCACGCCCAGCACCGTGGGCATAGTCGACCGCCGCACCGGTGTGCCCCAGGCCCTGGAGGGGCCGCGTGGTATCGACAAGAAGAAGCCGCCGACCAATAATAGACTATCGCCCGCCGATCGTATGTTCGGCGTTATGGACTATTTGGGGCCGGTGCAATTCAGCGATGCGCCCCAGATAGGGGAGGCCGTGGCGCTGGTGGAGCAGCCTTCACTCTTTGCTCCGCGCGCCCAGGGGCCGGTGAAAGGGCGTAAGTTCTACAAACATGGGCGACCGGCCACGGGTAACGTGCCTACCGAATCCGTGCCGCCCACGGATGGTCGCTTTGCTTGGCGCTGTGATTTCAGCAACCTGAGCGCGGCCGAATTGGGCGTGCTGTTGATCGCTCTGGGCCAGGGGGAGCCACCCCTGCATTTGAAGATCGGCGGCGGCAAACCGGCTTGTTACGGCTCGGTGCGGATGCAGCTAGCCGAACTGCGTCTGCGCGGCGACGTAGTGGGCGACTACCTGAGCTGGGAGGGGACAGAAACCGTGGTCGAACCGGAACAATATGTACGGGCGGCTATGGATCAAGCGGGTTTTGTGTTGCGTCCCCAGTGGCAGAAATTGAGTGAGATCTTGCAGTGGCCGAATGATCGGGATTGTCCCAGTAGCGCTTATTAGGCCATTAATACTGCTTAAGGTGAGTTTTTGATAAGTTGAGGTGAGGCTCTATGAATGTGGAAGACCTCATTATCGGCAAGCTCTCCGTGCCAAATATGTTGCCGCATGTGCAACAACGCCTTACCGACTCGTTCGGTATTGGCGTAGACACCGCGTCAGATATCGAGAGGCTGGTAAAATCGTATTGCTTGATGACTGAACCCGGTCATGTTCTAGATGAACTGGTGGACTCCCGTAAGACACTCGACCAAATCGCAGACGAACTCGGTGTATCCCTGTCAGCGGACTCATCAAGGGCACGGTTGATTAGCGTGATCGTTGAACGAGGGCTGGGCTTTCGTAACCTTAACCTCGCAGGTGTCTCAAACTACCGAGCTAAGATTGAGGCTTATCAACGTAGGTTTCTAGATCCCCAACGAACTGGACGCCGCCGCTCGGCTAGTGAACTAAGAGAAGCAGGTGTGCATTGTGCTTCTATTATTGAACAAACGGTTATAGATATTTTTGCGCTCCACACGAAATTGCTCTTTGAATCACTTGATTCGGAACAGCGTGCAAAGATTAGGGGTATCGCAAAGGGAGGCTACAGATTCGGTACAGTTATTGAAAAACTGAGGAATCTGGACGGCAAAGTCTTATTAGAGTATGAGGAATTGCAAAAAATACTTGAAAAAACTGCTGGACGGAGTTGGATAATCCGAGACTCAACTCTGAATATTGCTATAGGGGTTCATAGGTTGCGGAGCACTGACCTAGCCCACGAACGAAAGACAGCTTCATGGGATGAAACAGAGCCTATCGCTCGACCCATTATACAACAGAGCTTAAAATTTATGGACGACGTGATTGGTGACCATATCCTCCCTCGTATGTTGCTGCAAGTGCGTTCGGTCACAGATGAATGGGGTAGGACTGTGATAATGTGTTTGACTGAGGATGATTTTGACCAAGATGGAAGACCACGAGGTGCCAGTGAACGGTTTGACGAAAGTATGCGAGTAAGGCCCGACGAATGTCTGATACTGGATGGCCGAAACATACCCTTTCGACCACGTGTGCCGTGTTACTGTTTCCCCGATGATTTCTCGCTGCCCATCACCCAAGAGGTGCGCTTGTTCTTCTGGGATGAATTAAAACATTTCCCATCAGAAGAGGAGCTTGGCTATGAATGACGTAAACTTTCAAATTGCCCATTCGCTGGCCGAAAGGTTGGTGCGCGCCAACACCGACCATAACGAACTGGCCAAGGCCAGTGCCTATCTCAATCAGACGCATGACGCCGCGGCCTTCTTCACCTGGCTGGATTGGATGGCCACCCCCCGGGTGAGCGAGAAGCTGGCGCGCAGCCGGCAGACACCCGAGTATTACCGCCAGATTCGCGATGCCTGTCAGGGCTTGCATCAAATCTCGGACGTGGAAGATCTGGCGCAGACTCTGGGTTGGGCCGTGCGGTTGATGCGCTACATCCCCCACGCGCAGCCGGTCAGCCCGCAGGAATTGGATGCACTGTTGACAGGCAGGTCAGCCACTCGGCCGGCACCTCGCCGCGCAGAGATCGTCCCAACGCCGCCACACAGACGGAATATCTCCGACCTGCAAACAGGTATGCAGTTGAGCGGCACAGTCAAGCGCACAGCCCCCTTCGGCGCGTTCGTGGATATAGGCGTAGGCCGCGACGGGCTGGTACATATCTCCAAATTAAAAGATGGCTATGTTGTCAGTACCGAAGATGTGGCAACCGTCGGCCAACAGGTGACGGTCTGGGTCGAAAGTGTGGATCTCGGTCAGCGTAAGATCAGCTTGACGATGATCCCACCCAAGGGCGGTGTAGAAGCGGTTGCGCTCCCGCTGCCAACCCCACCAGCGGCCCAATCTCTGCCTGTGTCCCAGCCGGTTCCACCCAAACAGGAGGCGAGACCAACCTTGGGGCCGCGCCCCCAAGCCGTGCGTTTGTCACCTGGGGATAAACCTGAGACGGGCCAGCAAGTTATGGGCAAGATCACAGCCATCGAATCCAGTCGTTTGGTGGTAGATATTGGGCTTGCGGAAGCGGTCTCTTTGACGTTTGATCGGCTGCCCGGCAAACCGAGTCGGGACGATGTCGAAGAACAATACGAGGTCGGTCAGGGGATCGAAGCGTGGGTACACGGCGTCAACAGACAAGGCCGGGTGCAACTAACGTTCCAGAAGGGTTAGGGCTATGGGGTTATTCCATTTTGCAGGGTTAGGGAGATCGGCTGGTGCCGTCACAGCTGGATTGAGCTGTATCTGGCATAGTATGGGCAAAGAGCATAGCCAATATGGGTATATGGCGGAAGGGCTTGTTCTTTTTACGTCACCGGAAGTGGCTGATGGTTCTGTCAAAGCGTTTGAGGCTCAATACAATATATACGGGTCATTGCAAGGACGAAAATCATGGCCAAATGATAGGGAAAGTGCGATAAGCATCATCGAATACTTTCTGCGCCAGGAGTCCCCTGAAACAGCAATCTACGTCGTCCCTGTAAACATCAATGACTTTAGCGCCTGCTTTGATGCTGTAGCCCGGGCGACACTTAAGTTTCATCGCCCAGGCAAAACAGGAAAGCACATTTGGGCCAACATCACGGGGGGATCCAATATGCTTAATACGGCCATCACCCAGACGGCTTATCTCAGCGGATTCATCGTGCGTATGTACTATACATTCGTCTCTGACCTGCGCACTTATGGCAAATATCTTCAACCATTTGGCACAAATCCAACACAATTTCGATTTGATCACATCTTTGCGCTGAAAACCGGCTTCGGCCAGCGTCATCAGATAATGTTGGAAGTATTGGAACAGATTGAACACGAATCCCCTGGTCGTTTTGCAATGGCAAGCGAAGTGCTGAGTCGGCTGAAAGGTCATGCCGCAACGGAGTTTGGGGCGATGGACCTACAAACATTCAAGAGGGACTTTCTGAATGTCATGCAAGGGTACAGCATCGAACAGTATGGAGATCGGCAAGCGGGGCAGGAGGATGGGGTACGGCTGAGTTCAGATGGCAAGAGTATCTTGAACTTGATTCGTCAACCGATTATGCGGGCACTCGTCCAGAGGGAGCAGCTTCAGGAGGAAGATATCGAAGCCATCATCACCAGTCTTCCGATTCAAAAAGTGAGGTAAGCCATACATACATCTGGGGCGCTTCGGCAGCGAAGTCAAGGCGGGGTATCTTGCGCAACGTGGCGACCGCTGGTGGGTTGTCCCAGCCTCCACCCCCGCCGCTATGGACTTCCCGGAAAAACGTCTGGCTTATCTTAAGGTGAAGGAATCTGTCATCCGCACCAGTGCCATATCTGGCTTCCAACGCTTGAATAGCTCCGATTACAAACCGGGCTGGTATCCGGTCACTTTTGATGTGCAGACGGGGCGGAGCAGATACGGCCAATATGCGGCGATCAGTCAAATCGGCGATGAGAAGGCTGGCTTCCGCTATAAAGGTATCCTGGTCTGTTCAGGCAATATGCTAGAGACAGGCAAATCCGGTCAGACCACACCGCGTCGCAATCACGCTCTGGTTTTGGAACGGGACGCCAGACGCAAACCGCTGCCCATTCCCCAACAGGCAATTGACGATTACCTGGCTGGGCTGACGCCTTTTCAACAGGAGCTTACTGCTTGGGGTGGCAAGGAGTGGGGCTGTCTGTCTGACGGGTCACCAGTTTTCTACGTGGAAGATAAACAAGGGCAAGTCGCTTTCTTCGGTCATAGTCCGAATTTTCGTGTGCCGGCTCAGTTGTCGGGAACGGATCGCGCCGCAACCCCTGTTGACTTTGTTCCCTCAACGCTACGCGAAGGTACGCAACCGGACTTGGCCGAAGCGATTTTTGGATGGGTGGATCCGAAGCGGGGTGAACGCGCCGGGCGCATCTTCTTTGGCGATGCCCAATTCCAGTCAGCCACTGATGGACTCTGGTTGCGCAGCAAACCACTGCCTTTGCACGTATTGGGCACGCCCAAATCCACGACCTTCCAACACTATCTGGTGCAGGATGGCGGGCGCGGGCACAATCCAAACGAACGCGCCAGCCTGGCTCACTACGGCAGTGCGCCCACCGAGACGCAAATCCGCGGCTACAAACTCTATTGGCACAAAGGCGACAACAATGACATAGAAGCCAGCGTCAAGGAACTACAACATCCACGCCAGTTGACGTACGTGCGCCCTGTAAAAAAAGGCGTCTCTTTTCAATTTGATGTGCGCTTTGAGAATCTGAGCGACGAGGAGTTGGGTGTCTTGCTCTGGGCGTTGACCCTGCCCGGCAACCCTGAAAAACGCTACGCCCACAAGTTGGGCATGGGCAAGCCTTTGGGTATGGGTTCTGTGGAGGTTGCTGCCCAATTGATCGTCGATGATCGGGCAGGGCGCTATTCCCGGCTCTTTTCCCAGAATCAATGGCACACGCCAGAGCGCAAAGAGGATTCTGCGTCCTATTTGGCTGCCTTTGAACGTTATGTGCTTCAACAATTGGGCTATCAAAGCCAAAAGCTATTGGATTTACCCCGTATCCAGACACTATTGACAATGTTGGAATGGCGGGAGGCGGACTCTGCCTGGCTGGAACAAACTCGCTATCTGGAGATCGAACACCAATGCAATGGCAACGAATACAAGGCACGGCCTGTATTGCCTGATCCCCTGCAGATAAGCGGCGGGCGGGGTGAACAAACAGTGACTGCCAGCAGAGCGCCGACACCGCATAGCCAGGCACAGCCCCAACGCACAACTTCCAGCGCCCAACGGTCTGCGCCTGCCACTCAGCCTACGACCATATCCAAACCACAACCAGTCCCGGCTGCATCCAAACAAGCATTGAAACTGAGCTATCCAACCTCTATTGCGCAGGTGCAAGACGGTATGTATATGGAAGGCAAGGTGTTGCGCATCGAGTCGGGTCGGGTTGTTGTAGACATTCTTGGCGAAGAGTCGTCGTTGGCCTTTCAGCAGATCACACCACCGATCCGAGAACAATATGATCTAGAAGAACGCTTTCCAGTGGGAAGAGTGATCCAAGTGGTAGTTTTGGGGCGCAACAAGAAGGGACGCATCCAATTAAGTGTAAGTGCGCAGAGACCGTAATGGCTGATATGCACCGCATAGCTGTCAGGTCTGTCAAGTCCTGAAATATGTTGACAGAGTCATACTCATCGTTTCTACATACAGTGGATTGCGGGGACCTACTCCTATATGTAGGCAAAAGGCAGTAGCCGAAGTCTCGTTGTAGTATTAGAGTTATGTATAAAAAACGTATTTGGACACTACACGGTGCCGCGCAGACTCCACTGACGCGTATTTGGACACTACACGGCGCCGCGTAGACTCCACTGACGCGTATTTGGACACTACACGGCGCCGCGCAGACTCCACTGACGCGTATTTGGGCACTACACCGCGCCGCGCAGACCCCACTGACGCGGAAGTGGACCGTACACGACAGCGTGTACGGTCCACTTCCGGGTGCCACCGTGTGTACACGGTGCCCAGTTCGACGAACAGCAGCCCTTTGCGCCCCTGTTGGACGCATTCCGGGCCAAGAACGGCCTGCCCCTCGGCCCAGCGGCAGAGCGGATCCCCGCCGGTGGTGCGGCCAGATTCAATCAATAGGCGGATGCCAGCCCTGGGCAATCCAGAGCGTGCAAGCGTCGAAGGGCCTAAGGACCGTCTCCATTCCTTTGCGATCCCGGTCTAGGCGGGCAGCCACTCGGCTGCCAACACATCTTCGAGTGGGTAGGGAGAAGCAGCGGGGAAAATAGTGACGTCCAATCCGGTCTCGTCAGCAGCCGCATGGCGGGCGTCTTGGTAGGCATCGGCCAGCAGCAGGGGCAGGTCGGGTTGCAGGCTGGGGTTGTCCCGCAGCAGACGGGCGATGCGTCGTCGTTGTTCGGAAACCGTGGAACGCCAACTGCGCCCCCGACGCTCTGGCTGGAACTGCCATTTGAGCAAATGCGCGAGGAGAACTTCCAGGCGATTGGTCAACTGGCGACGCTCAGACCGTCCCATAGCTTCGATCTCCTCGCTCAAGTTGTCGATGTCCAAATGGGCAAACTCGTGGCTACGCAGCAACGTCGCCTGGTTCTGTGTCCAGGCATAAAAGTCTCGTTCGTAGGTTGACATCCGTTCACCTCGATTTATTCTGATATATCAAACAGCGCGGGATGCAGTACTGTTTCTTGGCATCCTATCGAATTTACTATAGCACAGAAAGCTCACGGTTTTCAACCCAATGCTCCTCCTCAACCTCACCCACCCCCTCACCGACGCCCAGGCCGCCCAGTTCGGGGCATTGACCAATGATCGCTGGGAAATGGGTCTGCAGCGAGAGGATGTGACGGGTATACGCTGTGAAGTAGCTCTGCAACCATAAGAAGTGACACTGTACCGCCGCGAAGTGATTCTGCAAAGAGTGAGACGTGATAGTTTTGCAGCGCGAAGTGGTTCTGCATCCAACAATTGGCCGCGGCCCAACTGGCCCTGAGCAACGCCCGCACGGACGGGGACCTGTCCGGCCCGCTGGCGGATTTTGGCTACGACACTGCGCGGCTGGACGAGGGCTGGGCGCTCTACCAGGCAGCGGCAGAGGCGCAGCAGCGCCAGACTCGCGAATACGGCGAGCAGTATGCGGCGTCGGACGCCTTCACGGCGGCGCGGGAAGCGGCCCAGACGGAGTATGTCCGCTATGTCAAGATCGCCCGCATTGCCCTGAAGCAGGAGCGCGGCGCGGCAGCCAAGCTGGTCTTGGACGGTCCGCGCAAGCGCACCCTGGCCGGGTGGCTGGCCCAGGCCCGCCAGTTCTATGCCAATGCCCAGACCGACGCCGCGGTGTTGACCGCGCTGGCACAGTTTGGTGTCACCCCGGAGAAGCTGGCCGCGGGGCAGGCCCAGGTGGAGGGGGTGGAAGGGTTGGCCGCGGCCCAGAAGATAGAGACGGGCGAGGCTCAGCAGGCCACGCAGGCGCGGGACGCGGCCCTGGAGGTCTTGGATGGGTGGATGGAGGATTTTCTGGCTATCGCCCGCATTGCCCTGGAAGAGAACCCGCAGTGGTTGGAGAAGATGGGCCTCCTGGTGCGTTCGTAATGGTTTTGCGGGTGTGGCCAGTCACCAAACAATTGGCATCCCGTAGACCCATTCAATCGTGGGGCGGATGCCAATCTTGCGCGATCCAGAGCGTGCGGGATTCGACAACGTATTCGTTGTTCAGGCGCAAAGCAATGACCGAAGCCCGGCCTGTCGGTGTCAGACCAACCACATGGATTCCGCCATTTTCCCAGCGAAAATGTGCCCCCCAACGCTGGGTACGGGGATTAAAGAGAGGGACAAGGGCCTGGGTAAGCGGGTCACGGGCATGGGTACGTGCGCCTTTGAATTCGTTGCAACGGTAACAGGCAGCGCAGAGATTATCCGGCGTATCGTCACCGCCCGCAGAGCGAGGCGTGACGTGATCCACAACCAGGGGCATTGCGATCAGACGCCGGGCCGTTCGGCAATATTCGCAACACGCCCTGGCCCGGAGAAAGACCTGTTCACGGAGGGAACGGGGCATTCCAGACATAGCTATTGTACCGGTATGGCATCCCTGGTCGGTACGGGGTAGCCCCGCCAACGCAGCAGAGACCAGGCATAGGCTTTGCGCAACATTAGCTGATCCGCCAGAAGGCGCAGCGCCGCCAATTCAACCCGTTCCGGGCTGGTGATCTCCCCTTCGCTATTCTTTGCCAGCAGGTCGCAATGGCGTTCTTCCTGCTCTGGCGAAATCTGGCTGACAGCAATCTGGCGCAGCTCACTTTCTGTCATCTGTTGCATTGCCAGCAACTCCGGGTGCATCTCTGCCGGGGCATCGGCAAGCCGGGGCGGTAGGTTGCCCTTGACGCTCTGGGCAATCAACTCACCCAGGGGCTGGCGCGTAAGAGCCGCAATTTCATACAGGTACTGATAGAGATCATCCGAGAGAACAAGCGTCAGCGATTGCGCCATTGTCCAGCTCCATTTCATTACGCGATAGATTTCCGAATTATACCACGCACCCATTTTTACAGGACAACCGAATGCGCCTCCTTAACTTTTCCCACCCCCTCACCGACGCCCAGCGCTCCCAGATCGAATCTCTGACCGGTCAGTCAATCGCCCGGGTCATCGAGCGCATGCCCCACTTCGATGACGCCCAGCCCCTGGCGCAGCAAGTGCGGGAACTGGTGGATGGGGTGGGGTTGACCAGCCAGGAGTGGCAGACCGAGGCCCTGCTGGTCAACCCGCCGGGGCTGGCGCCCGCCGCCCTCTGTTTGATGGCGGAGCTGCACGGGCGCATCGGCTACTTCCCGGCTGCCGTGCGTATTCGACCGGTGGCCGATGCAGCGCTCAGGCAATTCGAAGTGGCAGAGATTCTCGACTTGCAGCGGGTGCGAGATACTGCCCGCAGGAGTCGGTGAGATATTCATTTTGTAGGTAGTAAACGGCTGCCCTAGCTGCTATGACGGTTGGTGTAATCTCGATTTCTAAACTGCGGAGGTAGCAATGAGTTGGCAATCAGGGTTGGGCATTCTTTCGGATTTGATCGGTGTACTCGGCGCTCTCTTTGCGCTAGGTGCATGGATTCAGACCCGTTTGCTGCAAAAACAGATACGCATGGAAGAAGAACGGATCAACCAAAAAATAACCCTGGTTTTAGAGAATGAACAGCAATCTATTGAGCTACCCTTTGAGGTTCGACGTGCTGACTTGACGCGGGCTGAAGTGCTGGGGCTTATTGGCATGATATCTATGAAAGAGCCAGGACGGCGGTTTTCCTTGAGCTATTTGAGTAAGCCCGAGTTCTTGCATAAGCTCAATCAGATATTGCAGAGTAGTGGGGATGCAGTCCTAAATGTCCCTTGTTCAAAGGACGAAATCGAACAATTCGATTTTTCGGTAAAGTCATAATGAGTACTCTCCTCTCCGCCATCCTCACCTTTACCACACCTCGCCGGGGAAGCCTGCCCGCGGCGCTGGGACGGGCCATCCACGCCGAAGTTCTGCGCCAGATCGACCAGCGGGACAGCCAGATGGCCCGGCAACTCCACGCCTGGAATGGGCCTGTCCCCCTCACCTGTTCCGGGTTGAACAATGCCAGGCGCGCCGGCGCAGAGTTGCCGGTCGGACCAGGTGAACGTTACGAAGTGCATGTCACCGGGCTGATGGAAGCGGTCAGCCATGTCTTGCACAGTTTTCTGATCCAGGAGCCGGAGAGTGTGTGGACCATTCACAACCACCCCTTCGTACTGGAATCTGTCACCTGCGACCCCGCCCATCACCCCTGGGCCGGCATCACCGACTACCAGCAACTGGCCGCCGACCATCTGCTGGCCACGGGCAACCCGTCCAATCGGGTCACCCTGCGTTTTGACAGCCCCACCAGTTTTAAGTCGAACGAGATGCAGATTCCTGTCCCTATGCCGGACCTGGTTTTCGGCAGTCTGGTGGACCGCTGGAACCAGTTCAGTCCTATCCTTCTCAGCGACGAGATGCGTGAGTTCAGCCGCACCTGCGTCGCGGTCAGCCGCTACAATCTGCGCAGTGTACCCATGCCCCACAAGCCGGGCGCTATGCGTATCGGCGGTGTGGGCGAAGTCACCTACACCGCCCTGGACGGGGACCGCTACTGGCATGGGGCCATGCAGATGCTGGCCGACTTTGCCGTGTTCAGCGGTGTGGGCGTGCAGACCACCAACGGGATGGGGCAGGCACGAAAGATCGGCTAATCTTATCGGGAATGATGGCTGAGCACGTTTCTGCCTACATTTCTTCATGCACGGCCTTTATTCCCCGCTCGCTCTAACCCATGCAAAGACAAACAAATACCCTGGGAGCATAGCGCCATCTCTTCTGATAGACTATCTCATTAGGGCTACAACTTTCCCTGTTTGACGTTGTAGCCACAAGCGAATGCGATCCCCGTTTGTCATCTGTGGAGGGTAGGCCGTCCGGTTCTCGATATTTGAAATTGGGAGGAAATGACTGATGACGAATTTTCGACACCAATTCAATGATCCATATCGGAGTAGTATCCAGCCCGTCATTCAGCCGTGGATTGTGCCCGGAAGACGCACACTGATCCATTTCAGACGGCTCTGGCCACCTTTCCGCATGTTAACTGTTTGTGGAATGCTGGCGATTGCTGCGTGGCCTACGATTGCCGGAGGTCGCGTATTCACCACGGCGCTTATGTTCATAGGACTATACCTGACATCCCAACTATCATTTCGACTCATCGAATATCGACCACATTTTAGTAGCCCCCATTGGCAATATGCCATAAATGTTGTCCGACATTTGGGAGGAGTGACCGGATTGAGCCTATTGATCTGGTTCATACCAGATATGTCAAGCCAAGCCTGGCTGCTCTATCTAATACCTTTACTGACAATCGGCGTGAGCCTGGAACGAAGTTGGGCTTTTGCGCTGGTCTCCCTAACAGTTGTTTGCCTGCTTCTATCGGCTCTTGTGCCAATCCTGCGAGGAGGCATGACTGGCGATGTGACGCCATTTGTCCGCGACGGGCTATTACGGGCAATCATTGGATGTTATATCGGTGCTACCAGTTATATGCTTGTGCGCTGTTTAGCCTACCAGCATCAAGCCGGCCGCGTAGCTATCGAGCGGTTGCAGGAGATCACGCCTACGACAGGCTGGAAGGCTTCAGCGCATAGCATCGCCAAGACGGTTGCGCTCCTGTTCGGCCAGGAAAGCCATCCAATCATCGCCAATATAATCACATACGAACAAGAAACCGATCGTATGCAAGTGATAGGGTCTTCGGAGCCAAACGGCAAGAAACTGGCTGATGAAGGGTTTAGCTTTTCTGGAAATGAAGGAATCTCTGGATGGGCGGCATCTCGTCAGAAGGCCTGCTTCCTCAATGACACACGCAAAGATTACGAGGGACGATTCCTGCATCAACGGGCCTTTACAGGAACCCGTTCTGCATTGGCCGTCCCATTTGTCCTGGATGACCATCACGTAGCTGTACTTGAAGTGGAATCTCCGTTGACAAACGACTTTGCGCAAGAAGATTTGCAGTTATTGGAGGTTATTGGAAGTCATTTGGTTGCCTCTCATCATCGCAGCAAGCTACTGACAGTGCATAGCCAACTTGCGCATCTAGGGCATGATATGGCGAATTACATTATTCACGAAGAAGGAATACGCCCAATGCTTGCCAGGGTCGCTACCAGTGCAATGCGAATGCTGGATGCCCAGGTAATCGGTTTCTATTTCCGGCAGCCAACGAACGCAAATGAATGGGAAAGATATGTGCAGGGAATTCTATGCGCTCCTGAGATCAATGGGTCACCGGCTAATGATCGTCACAGTCTGTTACATCAATTGTTCCGTGAAAAGCGGATGCGTTTTTTTGAAGAAGCGCAAAATGAGACTTCTTTGACCACTGCGCGACCATGGCACACCCAGCATGGACAGAAACCCTTTGTCCTGCGCGAAGGGATTGTATCCTGTGCCGTAATCCCGTTGGTAGTCGCCCAGGAGTGTATTGGACTCATGTGGATCAACTATAGACGTAAAGTCGTATTTGGCGAGGAGATGCAGAATATCATTCAGCTTCTGGCCCCGTATGCTGCGTTGGCGATACAGAGCAGCTTACAAAGCGCGCTGCTCGAGCGCAAACGGAGGGAACGTTTGAGGCGTATTGTGCATGACTCTCTGGCCCACCGGTTGCACGATGTGGCGCGAGCGGTGGAAATGCTCGACGCGTATCCATCCGGCAACCCAAGACGCAACGAGGAGTTATTCATCGCACGCTCGCAGGTCGAGCGTGCGCGACGGGTAGTTGCAAATCTGGTCGGAGAAAGGCCCTGGTTGAATCTGCAGGCCATTCTCGATGACCTATCAACCCAAGCACAACTGATTGAAAAGATTCATTCCATCACGGTTGATCTTTCTCTATGCCAAGTTCCAGAGACGCCGATCAGCGTAGTCAGTGGCAATGAATTGATGTTCACCTGTGATGAAATCCTGGGCAATGCCATCCGCTATTCCCAGGCGACTTGTATACATCTTGCCGTCAATTTGGAGCATCACAGACTGCGCATTGTCTATCGCGACGATGGCGTTGGTTTCGATACCAGTACAATTCGCATCGGCCACGGGCTGACCAACATTCGCGAGCGCATCGATCAGTTGGGTGGAGAGATTACCATCGATTCCACCCCTGGTCATGGCACATCCATTGCCCTGGCCGTTCCCATTCCATACGAACAAGCATCGGAGAACTACAATGGAGAATGAACCCAAACGAGTCCTATTGATCGAAAACGACGGAGGTATAATCCGCTCGGTGAAAGAGGCAATCGAAGAAGAATCCAGCCTTCGCTACGTGGGCAATCTCACCGGACGCGCCAATCTTGACACCTTCTTGGACGAACATGCGCCCGATGTCGCCTTGGTCGACCTTGGACTTATGATACAAGGAGAGGGTTTGCGAATTAGAACAGAACGCCACTTTGAGGAAGGTCTTTGGATTATTGGACGCATCAGTGAAATCAGTCCCCATACAAAGATTATCGGCTTTTCCGGTTACTTTGCCGACTATCCGGAGTTGACCAAACAAGCCCTTGACAGAGGGGCTGATGCGCTTATTGCAAAGGAAAGCGGGCCATCAGCCTGGCATTATTGGTCAATCTGGTTGCGATCAGAGATCAATGCGGTACTCGGCGATTTCTGGCGTATGACCCCCGAAGTAGCCGCATTACTCCAGGCGCAGGAAGAAGAACGTCGAGAGAATCATCCAGATGATCCTTTGCCTCTGACTGCACGCCAAATGGAAGTACTTGCGTTGCTGGCTTCAGATGCGTCAGATCGTCAAATTGCCGAAGGGCTTCATATTGAACAAGGAGCTGTACGTGGTCACATTAGCAACATAAAAAAAAGATTGCAGTTACGCTACCGATGGCAGGTGATCGAAGAAGCCCGTAGACATGGCATTGGCGATAATTGAATATCACCCCATGCAAATCGATGCAAACAGGCTGCAAAGAAACGCGTCAGTATCGGAGATTCTGCAATCACATGCAAACAAGATTTGCCAAACAAAGGATAACATTTGCATCTGAGGCGATAAGCAGCTAGACATACAAACGCGCGGGGTCGCTACGTTAAAAAAGCCGCTACACTGGATATATCCAGTATAGCGGCTTTTTTGTTGGATTTTCTGTTGGATTTTCCTCAAGCACAGGGAGGCGCCCCATGAAGATTCTGCGAACTCTCGAACGAACGACCTGCGGCTGTCTGATTCTTTTCCTTCTGCTCCTCCTGCTCCTGGTAGGGGCACTGGGCTATTTCCTGGCCGGACGGGTGGATGCCGCCGAACAGCCCAACCCGCCCACGCCGGTCACCTACGACCTGGTGCTGCTCTCGGACCAGAGCCACTCTATGAGCGAATGTGATGGCATTGGCTCGGACCCGGACCTGTTGCGGGTGCAAGCCGCCCAACTCTTCATCAGCTACCTGGGCGCGGACAGCGGCGCAGGGGCGTATCGCCTGGGGCTGCTCCACTTCGGGGGGACAGTGCAACAGGTAGCTCCCCTCACCGACGTTGGCAACTCTGCCATGCGTCGCCAACTGGCCCTGACCGCCGAGAATCCCCAGCCCATTCCGTGGACAGACCAATTGGCTGCCCTGCAAAGCGCCCGCACGCTGCTGGCCGATCAGGGGCGACCGGGCAGCCGTCGGGTCATTCTCCTGCTTACCGACGGGGAACCTGCCTGGCCCGACACCATCACCCGCAAAGCCAGCGACTACCGCCAGGGCTTACGAGCGGTGGCGGGGCAACTGGCCCAGGAAGAGACAACCTTATTCATCATTCACCTGGACAATCCGAACACCAGTTGCAGCCAGCGAGTAAGCGCCCATTGGCTCGGTCTGTGGCGGGAGATGGCCGAAAGTACCCCCGGCGGCGCGCTCTTCAGTGCTCTCGGGGCCGATGACCTGTTGCCACTCTACCACGGCATTGTACGGGGCGTAACCGGCGCGGGTAGCAGCACAGCTCTCGTCGAAGGAGCGGACTTGCCCGGTGGCCATCCGATGGTGATCACAGCAACAGTCGAGCAGCCACTGACTTCCATGACCCTTGTCATCTGGAAGGAGCTGCCGGAGACCCGTGTCGAGATTATTGCTCCCGACGGCGTTGCTTTGCGGCCGAATGACCCGGCAGCAACCGTCACCGGCGACCCCGGACGTAGCCATGAGGAAGTCTGGCGCATCCAGATGCCGGGTATGGGCGATTGGCAGGTTCACTTGACTGGGGCGGGTCGGGTGACAGTCTGGCAGGATCGAGCACCCCTACCCACTCCTACGCCCCGCCCAAGCCCGACAGTGACACCGACGGCCACGCGGACGTCAACTGCGACAGCGACAGCTACGTTTACTCGGACGCCCATAGCAACGGCGACAGAAACACCGTCTGCAACACAGACCGCGACGGCGACGTGGACAGCGACAGCAACGGCAACCAACACTGTGGCGCCGACCGAAACAGCAACGGCGACACAAACTGACACGGGAACACCAACTGCGACGGCGTCGGCGACTCATACACCTGCGCCGACGCCTACCGAGAGATCCACGGCCACGCTTCTCCTCCTGCCCCCGGACAGGGAAGCAGAATTGCCTGGACCATCGCCGAGACACTGGACGGTCTGGCACTGGCTGGCAGGTCTGACTCTGCTCGGCGCAGGCGGCGCAGGCGGCGGGGTCTACTGGCGGCGACGCAGAGGACCTTTCTTGCAGGGCGAATTGGTGCCCATCAGTGGGCCAACAGGCACGCCTCTGCCTATGCCCTATGCCCTGGCCACCAACCGGAGACGGCGCGTGGCTTTAGGTGTGAATGCTACCTGGTCGGCCTGGCGACTGCCCGGTTGGGATGGTGAGATTGCCCTGGAAGCCCTGGGCCGGGAAACCCGGCTGCGGGTGATCCGGGGCAGTGTACAGGTCAACAGCCTGCCCGTGCGCCAGAGCATCCGGCTGCAAGACCGGGACCTGATTACGTGCGGTGAGTATCAAGTGCGTTACGAGAATTTGTTCTGAAAATAGAACACGGATGGGCACGGGAAAAACGGATTTGCACGGATTCAATCTGCGAAAATCTGCGTCATCTGTGCAATCTGCGTTCTGATTTTCATTGATTATGGATGCGTTCCCTCGTGTACAACTGATGAGCTAACAAAGGAGATCAACAATGAATACCCAACAGAATGGCACATTCTCTCGGAATGACACATTCCCTGTCAACCCGACCCTGACCGGGGGGAACATCTTCCCCCCTTTGTCCCAGCCCGCCCCTTGGGAAGGAGAGAATCTAATGAGTCAGACGATCAATCCCCAAACAATGCCCAACTGGCGCCGTCCTGAGCCTATCGAAGGGCAAGAAGATATGGCTGCCCAGGCCCGTCAACTACGTCGGGAAGTAACTGTTCAGCCACCCCACCCTCCCCATTCCAGGCAGGGAACTGGAACGACTCCTCCCCCAAGCTGGGGGAGGTTGGGAGGGGGTGAGCAGTTGCGTCGGGAAGGGGCGCAGGCCAGACTCAACGGCAACGCAACACCCCGTCCCCGGCTGGATAAACCCCTGCTGGTGGTGGCCTGTGGCGGCAGCGGCCACGAGATCGCCGTGGAGATCAAAGCCATCTTTCTGGAAAACCTGGGGGAATTGCCCGAAAATCTGCGCATCCTGGCTTTTGACAGCGCCGACGAGCAGGCCAGCCGCTGGGACAGCCGCCACGGGCGGATGGTCACACTGGAGCTGCAAAGCGAATTCTTCTACCTGGAGCCGGTGCCCCTGGCCCGTATCAAGCGCATGCGCCACCGCCACCCGGAGATTGCGGAGCGACTGGGCGAACTGCTGGATAAAGTACACCGGGTGAGTATCGACGACGGCGCGGCCCAGGAACGGTTGCAGGGGCTGCTCAGTTGGATGTGGAATGCCCGCTGGGTCTACCCCCTCATCCGTCAGCGGGTGCGCCAGTTGGTGGAACGGAACAAGGATGTGCGCCACGAGATCGAGAACCAGAGCGGCATGAATGTGGTCCTGGTCGGTTCCCTGTGCGGCGGGCAAGGCGCCGGCTCTCTGCTGGATGCCACCTACTTTGTCCACGAGGCGCTGGCCGAACTGGGTGAGCTGGCAGACCGCAGCCGGGTGGTGGGGATGTTTGTGTTGCCCGGTGCTTTTGCCGGTGTGGACGGTCCCAATCTGCTGCCCAACAGCTATGCCTTTGGTCAGGACCTGAATGCGCTGATGCAGGGCAAAGGCTTCCGCAGCCGCTATCCGGGCGGTCTGGAAATCGACAGCTTGGAAGCCCCCTTCCACTACATCTACCTTCTGGACGGGGTGGACGAGCAGAGCCGCACCTGGCCCAACCGGGAAGAGGTCTGTGGGCTGGGGGGGCGCGCCCTCAGCCTGCTCTTTGGCTCGGAGATGGGAATGCAGGCCATTGCCGGCGCGGTCAACAAACAGGGCGTCCTCCATCGGGTCAGCCCGGAAGGATTTGGCAGCTATCTGGGCACGGTGGGCCAGGCCGTGATCCGCTTCCCGGCAGGCCAGGTGGCCCGGCGTTGTGCCCTTCGCCAGGCCCTGGCCATGATCAGCGACCACTTCCTGGCGCCGGTTGGCGCAGTTGTGTCCGAGGAAAGACTGGCCGGCTTTGGGGTGGCCGTGGTGCGGGATCGGCTGAAACTGAACCGCGAGGGCGCTCCCTATCAGGTGCAACTCCTGGCTCCTCTGGGGCTGGAGCAGGCAGCGGCGGAAGAAGCGCCGGTCCAGGTGCGTACATTCTTTGCCAACTACCAGCAACGTCGGGTCTACGATGACTTCTTCAGCCAGATGGCAGAGAGCGCCGCCGGTGTGAAAGCGGAAAGTGAGAGCCTCTTGGCTGGCCGTCTGGACAAGATGCTGTCCGATGGAGATCTGACCCAGGCCGCAGCCTGGTTGGACGCAGCCCAGAAGCGTATGCAGGGGCAGCACACGGCTCTTCTGGCGGATCTGGAGCATCTGGCTGAGCAGGCCAGCCACGCCCAGGCAGTCCATGACCAGTGTGATGTGGGGCTGGATCAGGCCGCCGAAAGTCTCTTTTTGGTGCGGGGCAGCCGTATGCGCAAGGCCCTTACCGCCTATCTGGAAGCGGCCAACGATCTGTTGGGTTTGCGGGTGCAACAGCGCCAGACGGAGCTGACGGGCGAAGTGCTCCATTACGGAGAGCGGTGGTGCAGCGCTCAACTGCGCCGGGTAGAGGGGGTGGTGGTTCGTCTGCGCCAGGTGCAGGAACGGCTGGCGAGCCAGGAGGCCGAACTGGCCCGCTATACTGTCAATCGCAATGAGGTCAATCTGGCCGACGAAGCGCTGGTCGCAGGACTATACGACAGCTACGCCGGGGATGTCCACAACGACGCACGCCAGGCAGTAAGCCAGAGCCAGGGCTTTCTCGCGTGGGTGCAGTATACGCCGGAACAACTGGCCGAAACCCTGACCGGGCTGGTGGACCAAGCCTTCGCACCCTTGCGCGGCATCAGCGTAGAGGAGGTACTGAAGCGGCGCTGGGATGACCGCTCGGCCCAGCAGTGGATCAGCCGCTTGCAGGGATTGGCCGCCGGCGCATGGAACCTGGACCGTTCCCTGCTGCCCGGCGGCGCGGGTCTGGCCGAATTCACCACCCTGGGTGTGCCGGATGCGGCAGACAGCATCTTCGCCAGCAGCGGTGTAAGTCTGGCCAGCACCTACGATCCGGAGCGCATCATCGCCTTGCGTACGGTCTATGGCGCGTCTCTGGATGCGCTGAAACCCGCCATGCAGTGGAAGCGCAGTTATGAACAGGTGGCAGCGAGTATGCCCTTGCATGTGTTGCCCGGTTTCCAGCGGGAGGCGGACCGCAGCCTGCAACACTTTGCTCTGGGCGTCATCTTCGGGCTGATTGAAAACGCGGCCACCTGGTTCTACTACAAGCCCGCGGACGAGTTGGCCGGACGGCGTCGGCTGGGCCAGGGATTGGAAGGGGCTGTTGGTGCTTTCCAGGCCCGGCTGGAGATGCAGACAGAGTTGATGCAGCGCATCAGCGACCAGATTGCCCAGGAAGGGGCGATTGTGGCCCTGGAACGTATCGACCGCTATGTAAGCGCAGGCGGCAAGGACGACGACGAACTGACCCGTTCCCTGCGCCGGGCGGCCCGGGAATATGCCGACGAGCTGCGCCGCAACCGCCGGGCGACGGGTGGGGAGGCGTAGAGCGTATTCCGCGTTGCGTAAGAAGTGGTGTTGACGCCAGGGATGACAATCTTTCATCTACGAAACGTGATGCGTGAAACGTGAGATCGTTCGAACTTACTCACGCATCACGTTTCACGCCTCGACGAAAACGCAAACGGAATACGCTCCACGCAACAAACAGAGGAGGTGTCCCATGAAAACAACACAACTATCCAGTCAACCCCGGCTGGTCAGCCGCGCCCTGCTTCTGCCCGTGGGGGAAGGGGCCAGGCAGATGGCCGAAGCGGTGGTTGCTATCAGCGAGAAGTGGTTGGGCGGAGAAGCACCAGTGCAAATTGCTTGTGACCAAACAGACGGAGATGAACTGGCTGGGGCGCTGGAACGGCTGACCAGCCAGGAATTGATGCGTAGTCTGCAAGGGCGAGGCATCGGTCTGGCCCGGGCCAATGAATCTGAAGTCTGGGCGATCATTGACCTGACCGGCGATCCAACTGGCGGCAAGACCGCCGAAGTAGCTGTTGCAGAGGTGGCAGAAAAGCTGGAAACAATCACAGAAAAGGCCTGGCGACAGTTGCGTATCCATGTGGTCGCCCACAGCCTGTTGTTGGCCCGTCCGGCAGACTATACGCATCTGTCCGCCTGGTCCGAGGGGCTGGCTACCCACTGCCCGCAGCGCGTCTATCTGGCTGGCCCGGTGAACCAGGCCCATCTCAGCCTGGCAGATGAAAAGTGGCGGACACAGGCAGCCACAGCCCTGGCTGGTCTGCTCTGGAGCAAAGCGCCCAGCCACAGCCAGCTGGTTCAGGAGCAGACGGGGGGTCATAGCCTCATCGCTCTTGGCGGTGCGGCGTGGAATACGCCCCGTACTGAAGTGATACACTGGCTGGCGCTACGTTTTGCGCAACGCACAGTCGCCCGCCTGAGCCAGGAAGATGCGACGGTCCGCAATGGCCCAGACCCCCATCTACCGACCGCTCAACAGTCTATGCAGGAGTTGCTTGCCCAGCTGACCGCTCCCCCAGCCGGTCTGCTCTGGGGCGAACGACGCCCGGGGCTGGCCGCACTGACCGAATTGCCAGAAACACTGGTACACGAGGTAGAGCGGGCGCAAAAGCAGCAAGGGGCAGAGGCGCAACTGGAGCGGCGGCGCTGGCTGGCCAGCCAACTGGAAGGTGGGAGCAGGCTTCAGGCAGAGGTGCGCCGGGCATATCTGCAACCGCCAGAAGGATGGCCCCGGCTTGCCGCCTATGGGATAGAAGTGACAGCCCGGCGGGAGAGCCTGCTTCAGCGACTCCAGGATGTTCAGAAGCAGTTGGAGGAGTGGGGCGAACGGTTGGCCCAGGCGGAAGATGCCAGCCGCCAGGCCCAAGCCGAACTGACAGAACTCTGCGCACTCTTCCCCACCCAGGACCTGCAGGGCGCATTCACGGCCCTCACCCATCCCTGGCGACTGATAAGCTGGTTGTGGGTCTATCTGGTCTGGCTGCCACAACGGGCACAACACCTGTTGGACAGTCTGGCCCGACAGACCACAGCCCGCTGGCACGAAACCAATTGGCACACAATTCGCCAACTTCTCCTGGCCCAGGCCCAGGAGTGGCAATTGGTTCTGGACGAAGCGGAAAGACTCTCCAACCTGTTAGCCCAAATGGAAGATGAGTGGGCTGGCGAGCTGGCAGGGATGGCGTTGGAGTCTGTACAACCCTGGACAGAAACAACCCTGGATGCCCTATGCAACCGTCTATTGGCCGACGGCACTCTGTGTGCCCTGGGCTTTTTGGAGAATACCCCCCTATACGATTGGTTGGAACAGGACCGGGAGGCGTTGCGAGCCGCTCTGCTTGCCTGGCCCCAGCCCTGGCTAGCCCCACTGGAACGGTGGGATGGGGTGGACTTTCTGGTCGAAGCCCTGTCTGGCCCGGCGTTGGCCGACTGGTTGGGCCAGGTGTCCGATACCGCGCTGCCTCTCTGGCCGGACGAGGAGATGCGCAGCAGCAGTCTGGGTGAAAACCGCCTGCTGCTGGGCCGCTCGCCGTTGGGCGCAGAGGACGCCGATGCCAGCCACGGGGAAAGGCTGGATCGATGGCGGGACGCAGCCGACGTGGTAGGGAATCTGGTGGAGACGCTCTTCCACGGGGATGGGGTGGCTCTGTTGCGCCTGGCGCTGGTGGACCTGGCGCTGGACGATCCATCCGGGGAGATGGAGAGAGGAGAACACGGATGAGACGGATGGAACGGATTTTCACGGATCGTTTGTAGTGTGGACTGCCAGTCCGCACTACCGAAAGGAAAAGAGAGAATGAACATCACACAGCGATTGCAGGAGATGGCCCGCAGCGCGGGTGGACAGGGGATGGATGGCCGGGATGAATGGGGCCACGAGGCGTGGCGTGGGAATGGGAGGTCTGCCGGTCAGGAATATGGCGGATATGGCGGGGCTACACCCGGCGGGCGATGGAGTGGTCTAGTGGGGCGCAGCCTGGAGGTGGTAGAGGTGCAGGAGGAGGTAGCTGCCGAGCAGGAAGGACGTCTGGCGATTGTGGGGCCGGATGAAGCGCTCAACCGGCTGCTGTTGGCCCGGCTGCGAGGACAGCCACCCATTACGCCTGGTCAGGGAATCCGGCGGGAAGGCTTCTTTACGCTTGCCACTCTTCCGCCCGAATCGGCAGATCGGACTGACAGTCCGACCTACGAGTGGGATGCTCCTTTGGATTTGACCGATGGGGTGGCAGACCACGACATTTTGCTCTACCTATTCTCCGCTTGCGCAGGCTGGCAGGCGACAGACGCCCACTGGTATGCCCGGCTGCGGGGCAGCCATCTGCCTATTCTACCGGTAGCCGCCTTGCCGGGGGACGATGCCCCTGCAGGCTGGTCCCAGGCTGAGTTCGCCGAGGAGATGCGCCAGCGGCTGGGCGTGCGCCCGGCCTTTGCGCAACTGAGTCCGGCGGACGAGTGGGCCGAAGGAGGGGACGGTGACAGAAGCGATAACAGTCTGCTGCTGCTGGTGCAGCGGATTCTCTCCCTGCGCCCCCGCCTGGCTGTCCCTCTGGCCCAGGAGGTGCCCGGCTGTCGGGCAATGATTGCCCAACGGGTGATCCGTACAGGCAGCCTGATGTCCCTGCTGCTCGGTTCCGAGCCGGTTCCCCTGCTGGACCTGCCCCTGCATGTGGCAACCCAATGGAAGGTGGCCCTGCAACTGGGCGCCATCTATGGGCGGCCCGGTCTGGACTATCGCAGCCGGGAGATGGTGGGGACGGTAGCTGTCAATCTGCTGGTACGCCATCTGGCCCAACAATTGCTCAAACTGGTGCCGCTGGTGGGTTGGCTGCTCAGTGGGCTGCTCAGTGGCGCAAGTACGTGGCTGCTGGGGCAGGCGTTGATCCGCCACTATCAGGAGCAGCAGGTGATTCCCTTGCCCGTCTGGCCGCCGGAAATGTGGAAGGAACGGTTGGCGAACCAACGAACACGGACGACACGGATGCGAAGAATTTTCACAGATCGGCTGGGGAAGATCCGCTCGAGGAAAGCTGGCAGAGGGATGAGCGGGGGACCAGAGGCGCAGGAGATTCATATCTGGCCCAACGGCAGCAGAGCGGCGGAGTAGGGGAACGCAGATGACGCAGATGACACAGATAGCACAGATTGTATCCGTGAAAATCCGTTCCATCCGCGTCATCCGTGTTCCATTTTTGAAACGGAAAAGGAGGAAAACCCAATGATTTGGAGATGGTTGCAGGAGAAAGGCTGGCAGTGGCCGGGCGCAGAGGAACGGCCATTGCAGGAAGCCCGGAGAGGGGAAGTAGAGGAGGTCTCTCTGCCCAGGGCAGGACCGGTGAAAACCCAACCAGCCGAACGCTTCTTCACCCCGGCAGCCCTGCGCCGGGCCTGGCTGGCTATCAAACGGGCGGGAGGGGGCGCAGGGGTGGACGGCGTATCCCTGGCGGCCTTCGAGAAGAATCTGGACGCGGAGCTGGAGAGTCTGCGTGACGAACTGGTGCGGGGCATCTATCGTCCCCACCCTGTGCGCCGGGTGCTGGTGCCCAAAGGGGACGGGGGGCTGCGTCCCCTGGCTGTGTGGGTACTGCGCGATCGCATTGCCCAGCGGGCGGTCTATGAGATTTTAGTACCCAGCTTCGAATCGATCTTTCTACCGGTCAGTTTCGGCTTTCGTCCCGGTCTGGGTGTGGAAGATGCGGTGGCCCAGCTCTCCCGCCATCGAGACAATAACCTGCGTTGGGTGGTGGACGGGGACATCGAGCAGTGTTTTGATTCTCTGGATAGCCGCCTTCTGCTCAAGCTGACCGCCCGGCGAGTGCATGACCGGCTGCTTTTGGGCTATGTGCGTGGCTGGTTGCAGGCGGATATTCTCAACAGTGTGGACGGAGTGCCCCGCAAAGCGGGGGCCAGCCAGGGCAGCGCACTCTCACCCCTGCTGGCCAATATCTATCTGCACGAGTTTGACCGGGCACTGACGGGTAAAAAGCTGGCCCTGGTGCGCTATGCGGACGATTTTGTCGTCTGCTGCCGACGCAAAACAGACGCGGAAAAAGCCCAGGCCGAAGCGGAGCGCGCACTGAGTCGCCTGGGGCTGACACTCAATCAACGCAAATCCCGCATTGTCCACCTGGACGCAGGGCTGGGTTGGCTGGGTTATTTCTTCGTGCGCCAGGAGTGTTATCGAGTGTAGAAGATGGCAGGGTGAAGGGGTGACAGGGTGAAGGGGTGACAGGGTGAAGGGGTGACAGGGGTGGTTAGCGTTTTCACCTTGTCACCTTGTCACCTTGTCACCTTGTCACCTTGTCAAGTTCTTTCGGAGGTGAAACTATGACCGTACTCTACGTGAAGGAACAGGGCGCGGTGGTGCGCCGGGATGTGGAACAGATTCGTGTGACTCTGCAGGAGGGGCCACAGCCCAAAGCCAAGCGGCTGGCTGATCTGCCAGTGCGGGAAGTGGAGCAGGTGGTGCTCTATGGCAATGTGCAGTTGACGACCCAGGCCGCGGCTCTGCTTTTGCAGAACGATGTGGATGTGGTCTTCCTCAGTCTCTACGGACGTTATCGGGGACGGCTCTCCAAGACCGGCTCCAAAAATGCCAAGTTGCGCCATACCCAGCTGCAACTGGCCGGAGATGAGAAACGTTCGCTGGCCGTGGCCCAGGCGATTGTGCGGGCCAAACTGGGCAACCAGCGCAACACTTTGCAGGCCCTGGCCGCGACGGCAGCATTCGATCGCAAAGAGGGTCTTCTCAACCCAGCCCAGGGCATCGACCGTATGCGCCGGGAATGCAGCCGGGCAACCGATCTGGACAGTTTGCGCGGCTACGAGGGCAAAGGTGGCGCGTTCTACTTCGGCGCATTCCAGAAGCTGCTTGACAGCAGTTGGGGCTTCACTGGGCGCAACTATCACCCACCTCTGGATCCCCTCAACGCGCTGCTCAGCTTTGGCTATGCCCTGCTGCAGAAAGATATGACAACGATCGTCGAACTGGTGGGGCTGGACCCCTTTCTGGGTTGTTTCCATGCCCTGGAATATGGCCGACCCTCGCTGATTTTGGATCTGATGGAGGAGTTCCGCCCGCTGGTTGTGGACCGGATGGTGCTGGCGCTGGCGCTGGACGGCCACATCACACCCCAGGATTTCACCTTTACCGGGCGTAAGGACCGGCCTGTAGAGTTGGGCGAGAAGCTGATTCCCCAGGTGATCCAGGCCTATGAGGCCGGGCTGGACGTGAGCGTAGACCACAACCCCAGCGGTCAACTGCGGCTGCTGCGCCACTGTTTCGAGTTGCAAGCGCGCATCTACGCCAGTGTGGTGATGGGGACGCGCAAGGAGTATGTGGGGCTGGTGGCGTAAGCGGAGAGGGGGTGACAGGGTGACAGGGTGAATGGGTGATAGATCTGTATGAGGCGTGATGCGTGGTGCGTGAACTATTGGTTGTGATGGTTGCTTGCCACAGAGAGTTTCTGTTTGATGGAAAACGGGTGGTCTTCTATAGAAGAACCAATAGTGAATACCAGTCCCACGCACCGCGCACTACTCCGTACCAGCGAGGAATTAACGCACAAGCGTTAATCGGTCGGCCAACCAACTGAAACGTAAAACGTGAGGTGTCGTCACCTGATCTCACGTTTCACGTCTTCACGTTTCCCCATGCAAATCGTGACTTCGCCACCCTATGCACTACGGAGGTGTTCAATGTGGAATCGAAATCGAAGCCCATCCCGTCTCTGGCTTTTTTGTGATGGCAGCACAGGCTTGGCCGACTATTACGGGCAGAGCCGAACGGATCCGGTGCTGGCCCAGGCCACCTGCGCGGCGGCCGCGGTGGCGCGCAGCAATGAGGGGGATCTGCTGGACTGGGCGTGGCAGCCACTGCCCAGCATGACGAATAACGAAGCGGAGTATGCAGGATTGATTCTGGGCCTGCATCTGGCCCGGAAGTTGCGTGCAAAGGAGGTGGTATGTGCGCTGGATAGCGATGTGGTGGTGGGGCAGATGGAAGGACGCTACGCAGTTCACAGTCCTGCTCTGCGCCCCTGGCACTGGCGGGCTTGTGAGGCAGCCCGAGGAATTCAGCAGGTGCGCTATTGCCATATTCCCAGGGAATGGAACCGGCTGGCCGATGGGATGGCGACACAGGCGGGGATTCCCTGGGCGGTGCTGCGCGGGGTGGTGGATGACAGGGTGACAGGGTGAAACGTGAAACGTGAGGTGTCGTCACCCGTTCTCACGTTTCACGTCTTCCCGTTTCCCCACGCAAATCGTGGCTTCGCCACCCTATGAAATACGCAATATGTCCTTTCCCAGGAGGCTACTTCTATGACAGAACAGACACTCTCTCCCCAACCCTCCCTGCTGCCCCGGCGCAACCGGCGGCGCTGGGTGGCTGTCTGCTACGACATTCCCGACGACAAACGCCGTACCCGGGTGATGAAGATTCTGGCCGGCTATGGGCGACGGGTGCAGTACAGCGTGTTTGAATGCGAGATTCGCCCCACAGATTACCGCCAGTTGCAGCAGCGGCTGCGCCAGGTCGTAGTGGCTGAACAGGACGACATTCGCTTCTATCCCCTCTGCGACAACTGCCTGAAAAAGGTGTTGGCCCTGGGGCGGGCCGAAACCCACCGTCACCAGAATCAGCAGATTGTGTAGGTCGGACTGTCAGTCCGACCTACACAATTCGCAATTCTTGAATCCGCTCCAGATTGAAGGTCCGCATAGCCCCAGCGTTGTGGCAATAGGCAACGAGTCTAGGGACGCCCTCCACACTCTCCACCCATTCGGGACGGACCCGGCGGCGGGTAAGCAGATTGCGCCCAGCAGTAAAGTAGAGCAACTCCAGGTCTGCGTCGGCCTCCAGCGCGGTCTCAATGAGCGACAGCCAGCGGGCAGGGTCGGTCGGTAGCGGCGGCGGCGCATAGACCCGTCCATCCAGCAGGTCGGCTAAGGCGGCCTCGACGCGCCGGGCCTGGGCCTGTAACGCGCCCTGTTGGACTGGGGAGAGGCTCGCGTAGAGCTTCTCCAGACTCTTATCCGGGGGTGGGGGCAAAGGAATATGGGCAGCCAGCATTGCATAGACACGACCCATCAGCCAGAGGTTGCCTGCGTCGATAACGTCTTCTGTTTGGTCCGGCGAGGTAGTGGGCCAAGCAGAACGGACATAAAAGCCAAATTCGGCCAATTTCTCGGCAGCCCGGTCGGGGGCGTCGGCCAGCAGCGCCAGCGTCGGGCTGAGCAGTTCGTGAATGATCTGACGGGCCTGGGGATGGCTGTGTAGTTCCTGCATGGCTTCCCTGTCAACAGCCCGCAGCAGGGGAAGAAGCTGCATATCCAAGCGGCGGCCTTCCCCGTGCCAAGCAGCCAGGGTCGCCTTTTCCTGGGCCGACAAGGAGATTCCCAACTCGCCCAGAGCCTGAAAAAGGGGCAAAAGCGCCCGTCCCTGGGCTGCGGCCTGGGCCAGGCGGGCCGGGGTTAACTGCATGCGATGGGCAGGCAGGGGACGATCCCACTCCAGGGAGAGGTAGACGGCGTAGGCAGCCAGCCCCATCAGGGAAACAGGTGGGGCCGTGGCCCCTACGGTAAGTAACCATCCCTGACCCTGGGCAGGCGTAGGCGACAGATGGGCCAGGGGGGGCGGAGGCCACTGAGTCAACTCCAGGGGCGGTGGGAAGCGGGTGGGCTGCAAAAGCCAACGCCCCACCGGGGTAAGGGAGAAGGTCGCGTCAGAATCGGCTGTGGGGAGAACCAGCCCCAAAAAGGTCAGGGGGCGGGCAAGGGTCTCGGCCAGCAATCGCTCCAAATCGCCCAGACTCTCCATCCAGGCCAGAAAGAAGCCTGCATAGGCAGGGGAATCGGCCAGAATCGCGCCGGCCAGGTCAGTCGGGGTGAAAGGAGCGGGCAGGCTTATCAATTGTTTGACAAGCAGATGGGGCCAAGGAGGCGGCAGATAGGTGCCGGGCTGGTCATAGCTCTGGGCCAGGGCGGGGTCTGCATCCAGCCAGGCCTGCCAGAGCAGAGTTAGCTGCTGGGCCGGTGGTTCGGCCAGCCAGATCCAGCCAAAAGCGGTCAATTCGCCCGCACTCTGCAGTCCGGCCGCCTCGGCCAGAAAAAAGAGAAAGGCCAAGCGATGGGCGCGCTTGTGAGAGCCAGGCAGGGGAGTCTCGACAGACAGGATCAACCGCTGATTGAGCCGGGACAGATGGCTGGGAGCAAGCCAACGGCCATGCAGCAGTCGGGCATCGGCTTCGCCGTGCAGATAGAGCAGGCAGTGAGCCAGGTCGTGGAGGAGCGGAAAGGGGGCAGAGGCGCTGATTCGTTCCTGGGTGGCCTGTTGTTGGAGCAGGGGACGCAGATCAACCGGAATGGTCAGGCCCCGGCAGCGGTCAATGGCCCGGCCATCGGTCGGGTGGAGCAAACCCGCATAATAAAGCTCCTCGGAGACCGATTGGGGGGATTGCCAGGGGGGTGGATCGTAGATGCGGTTGACCCCAGGGCGGCGAATGGGGCCATATTCGGCAAAAAAGAGGGGGGCAGGTAGTTCCCCGGCAGCGAGCAGACGGTGGATAGCGTGCCAGGCGGAGAAGGAGAGGAGAGAGCCGAGGGAGACGATGGCCTGAGGAGCGAGCAGGAATTGATGGAGCGACTCCACCCAGGCCTCTTTTTTGTTGCTGCCCGGCGCACGCAGAGAGAGACGGGTAGCCATACCCCGCAAGTCTCGATGGGAAATCTGATGGAGATGGATGAGAAGCGCAGCCATAGAAAATGTGGTTGACGAAAGTGAGAAAAGGCAGTATACTCCTGCCAGCGTTGAGTATCGCAGGCCGGGGGCGAAATCACCAAATCGCGCCAAAGCAGGCCGAATGAAGGGGAGGAAAAAAGGTGTTCACCGCGAAGCATGGGCAAAAAAAGGGAAAAGAAAATTTCCAGCGCGAAATTTCTCGCGAGATCGCCAAAAATGGCCCTTTTTGGCGCGATTAGCCTCCGGATCAAAAAAATCCCCGTCAGGGGACTGTGACGGCAGCCCTGATATCACGATGATGGCCAGAGCAAGAATCCGGATCAAAAAAATCCCCGTCAGGGGACTGTGACGATTGCTACAATGCCCGCAATGACTGCGGCTGGCAACGCTCCGGATCAAAAAAATCCCCGTCAGGGGACTGTGACTTGAAGAGCCCAATTTGTCCGGGCATCTCCAATTCAGTCCGGATCAAAAAAATCCCCGTCAGGGGACTGTGACATACTGAAGCACCCCTGACAAAACGATCGCGATGGCCTCCGGATCAAAAAAATCCCCGTCAGGGGACTGTGACTTTGACCCCATCTGCTGGCGCTTCTATCTGAGCAAATCCGGATCAAAAAAATCCCCGTCAGGGGACTGTGACTTCAACCAGAGTTGAACGTCCCGCAGGGTCACCCCTTGCTCCGGATCAAAAAAATCCCCGTCAGGGGACTGTGACATGTGGCCTTCCTCAGAAGACTACGGTGTTGCAACTTTTCCGGATCAAAAAAATCCCCGTCAGGGGACTGTGACTTCGCATTCCCTCCGGCAAGTTGAGGCCAAGTTTGACTCCGGATCAAAAAAATCCCCGTCAGGGGACTGTGACCGAAAGTGGCCATGAGCCACCTCCTAGTGCCCCTGTTCCGGATCAAAAAAATCCCCGTCAGGGGACTGTGACAGTAAATCCAATTCCTGCGACGAGACCGATCACCGGCAGTCCGGATCAAAAAAATCCCCGTCAGGGGACTGTGACATGGTAATCGCGTAGATTGGTTGAGGTGGACTGTACTCCGGATCAAAAAAATCCCCGTCAGGGGACTGTGACGCAACACCACCCCTGTGGTGTGCGGCTGGCACTTTAATCCGGATCAAAAAAATCCCCGTCAGGGGACTGTGACTTAGACTGCCGATCGTGGTACAGCGGATAAATGGTGCTTCCGGATCAAAAAAATCCCCGTCAGGGGACTGTGACTCAATGGCGACCCTTTTTCGGAAAACCCATCAGTCTGTCCGGATCAAAAAAATCCCCGTCAGGGGACTGTGACAATCCGCTAGGCGGACTTGCGAACATCGGTGTCGGCGTTCCGGATCAAAAAAATCCCCGTCAGGGGACTGTGACGGCAAGCTCCTTTCTGCCGGCAAGGCCGGCGTGAATCCGGATCAAAAAAATCCCCGTCAGGGGACTGTGACACAGAATCCGCTAGGCGGACTTGCGAACATCGGTGTCGTCCGGATCAAAAAAATCCCCGTCAGGGGACTGTGACTCGCGCACCCCATTCACTGGTCCACTGCTTCGTGGTTTCCGGATCAAAAAAATCCCCGTCAGGGGACTGTGACTTCTTTACTGATACTGATTCTTCACGATCTTCGGCAGTCCGGATCAAAAAAATCCCCGTCAGGGGACTGTGACTGTCGCGCTTCTCGCTCCTGCCCATTCTGCCCATCTTCCGGATCAAAAAAATCCCCGTCAGGGGACTGTGACTCTTTCCGTCCAGCAGAACGGCCCCTGTTGTCAGGTATCCGGATCAAAAAAATCCCCGTCAGGGGACTGTGACAAAGAACCGTCATCCAAACTGGCATGTGTGGTTCGCTCCGGATCAAAAAAATCCCCGTCAGGGGACTGTGACCTTCACCTCTCACCGAATAGTTATCGGTTTCAACCGATCCGGATCAAAAAAATCCCCGTCAGGGGACTGTGACTGGGTGTGTTGGCGGGTGCCACAGGTTGCGACTTCGTCCGGATCAAAAAAATCCCCGTCAGGGGACTGTGACTCGCGTACCTGGAGGGATAGAATACTTCTCAACCCCGTTCCGGATCAAAAAAATCCCCGTCAGGGGACTGTGACACTCAGGTCCAATCCCAAATGGGCATAACGGTGTTTCCGGATCAAAAAAATCCCCGTCAGGGGACTGTGACTCACAAGGTGTATGCCTACTGGCAACCCGGTAACAGTCCGGATCAAAAAAATCCCCGTCAGGGGACTGTGACTCATCGTTGACGTCGGAGGTACTGGCGCTACTGCCGTTTCTCCGGATCAAAAAAATCCCCGTCAGGGGACTGTGACTTGCTCCTTATTAATAGAAAAAACGGATAGGTAGAGGTATCCGGATCAAAAAAATCCCCGTCAGGGGACTGTGACTCGGTGTACTGCTTGGTACTGCGGTGCTCGTCGGTGTTCCGGATCAAAAAAATCCCCGTCAGGGGACTGTGACTCCGGTCACGGGCTGCCCTTCTACGATTCTTTCGCCATCCGGATCAAAAAAATCCCCGTCAGGGGACTGTGACGCCGTACTCGGCCCTTTTCGCACGTTCAGCACGATTTCCGGATCAAAAAAATCCCCGTCAGGGGACTGTGACTCGTACTGGTCTGCGTCGGGGTTGCCGTCCTGGTCTGTCCGGATCAAAAAAATCCCCGTCAGGGGACTGTGACAGGCTGGTCTGTACCGTCATAGTACATGTTCCAGCGATCCGGATCAAAAAAATCCCCGTCAGGGGACTGTGACTACGGCTTGCCGACGAAGCCAGAAAAGTCTGGCGCAGTTCCGGATCAAAAAAATCCCCGTCAGGGGACTGTGACATCTCCATTGTGTCCTTGAGATTCAAGTAGGCCGATTTCCGGATCAAAAAAATCCCCGTCAGGGGACTGTGACTTGTAGGTATTAGCGGAAACCTCTGTCCCTTTTCATCCGGATCAAAAAAATCCCCGTCAGGGGACTGTGACCTGCCACGCTCCCCGCAGCGGGGACTACAACTACGGTCCGGATCAAAAAAATCCCCGTCAGGGGACTGTGACGAAATTCTGCTTCTTCAACATTAGTCAAAGCGTCAAGTCCGGATCAAAAAAATCCCCGTCAGGGGACTGTGACTGACAAAAGTCTGGCGCAGTGCAAGTGTCAAGATCGACTGTCCGGATCAAAAAAATCCCCGTCAGGGGACTGTGACTACTCCATCGAACACAAAGGTCTGTGCTTTCGTTTGTCCGGATCAAAAAAATCCCCGTCAGGGGACTGTGACATGGAATGTACTCCATCGAACACAAAGGTCTGTGCTTTTCCGGATCAAAAAAATCCCCGTCAGGGGACTGTGACGGCTGGCCACCTTGCGGTTCGAGCCAAACGCTCGCATCCGGATCAAAAAAATCCCCGTCAGGGGACTGTGACGAGCGCTACCAACGTGACAAACAAGATCCTGCGTACCATCCGGATCAAAAAAATCCCCGTCAGGGGACTGTGACTCGCAGCTAAAACTGGAGTTGGTCTGCAGCCAGGCGATCCTCCGGATCAAAAAAATCCCCGTCAGGGGACTGTGACCGTACTACCTTTACTACTCACTGCGTTTGCCGCGTTTCCGGATCAAAAAAATCCCCGTCAGGGGACTGTGACATTCATCGCCTTCTTGGTTGCTTCCAACCTCCAAATATCCGGATCAAAAAAATCCCCGTCAGGGGACTGTGACCTAC
>JAANMX010000611.1_pt1 | contig 46322 bp, 34 predicted proteins | sample 7279681 | NCBI WGS metagenome assembly JAANMX01 (sample SAMN14094542, study PRJNA606508) | bioreactor metagenome | isolation source: A lab-scale SPAN reactor treating ammonium-rich wastewater day 351 | place: Ireland: Galway | collected 2018-01-01
TGTCTCCTTGAAATTGTTGCACTCCTATGGCATCTATTCTATCAAACTTTTCCCTCTTCCGATACCCCCCTTCTTATTTGTGGGTAATGGTTAGCCCACAGTGGGGGAGGAGTCGATCTGCTTCCCTCCCTAGAATGGGGCGGGGCGGGTGGCTGAACAGCTACACGTAAACTCACGTTTCACGGGTCAGACTGACACTCTTTCACTCGGTCACCCGGTCATTCTGTCACCTTGTCAAATATCCCGGCGCGTTGGCCTGCGGTCACAACGCGCCGGGCCGCCAGAACCACCGGCATATCGATCATTTTTCCGTCCATCTCAAAGACGCCGGCCCCGGCTGCCTGCTGGCTCTCGAAAGCGTCGATCAACCGCTGTGCCTGGGCCACCTCTTCGGCTGAAGGGGAGAAGGCCCGGTTGATCGCATCCACCTGCCGGGGGTGGATAGCCAGTTTTCCCGTAAAGCCCAACCCCTGAGCAAAACGACACTCTGCTTCCAGCCCCTCTATATCGGTCAGATCGATGTATACGGTGTCGATAGCGGCCAGCCCAAAGGCCGCCGCTGCCGTGACCACTGCCCCCCGGGCATAGAAAATCTCCCACCCCTCCTTACTGCGCCGGGCACCCACATCCGCGGCCAGATCTTCCGCGCCAAAAAGCAGGGCATCCAGCCTTTGGTCGGCGCTGGCGATCTCCCCGGCGCGCAGGAGACCCGCCGCTGTCTCGATCTGCGCAAGCAGGCGGACAGAGCCACGCGGCAGGCCGTTCTCCTGCTCCAGGGCGGCCAGACGCTGGCTGACCATCTGCACCTGCTGGGCAGAGTCGGTCTTGGGCAGCACATAGCCGTCGGGCCGGGCGGCGATGGTCTGGGCCAAATCCTCTTGCCACAGGGGGCTGCTGGCGGGGTTGATGCGAATTAACCGCTCGCTGGGGCCAAAGTCCAGCCGCTGGAAGGCAGCCACAACCGTCTCCCGGGCCTTCTGCTTTTGGCTCAGGGCCACCGCGTCTTCCAGGTCCGCAATAATCGAATCGGCGCGCAGGTCTACCGCTTTCTCCATCTTGCGGGTGCTGTCGCCGGGCATAAAAAGCAGCGAACGGCGGACTCTTCTACTCATTGCATCTCTCCCTTTTCCATACCAGATTCCATAAGGACGAAAATGCAGGTCGGGCTGTCAGTTTGACCTGCGCACCGCGAGTTCTTCCCAGAAGCCGGGCCTCTAATTGTAGCAGAGAGGCAAACAAAGTCCACGGCTGGAGCGCTGCCAAAACCTCTTGACATTTGTTTGTGTAGATGATACACTATCGATTAGTGTTGTTTATACACAAACTGTAGAGAAATGGGACGAGAAAATGGATGCTCTGTTGGCTATCGGTATCGGCTTGCTGATTGTGATCGGCTTTGGCTATCTGCTTGTACAGATGATTCGGCTGCGGCTGGAAGTGTGGGCCAATCAGCGGATTATCGCCGCGCTGGAACAGGCCGGGCACAAACCACCAGCCAAAAAATCCCGACTGCCCGAACTGCTGACAGTGGCGATTCTTCTGCTCCTCTTTTCGCAACTCTTGCTGGTGTTGTTCAATGGATTCTGGTAGGTGGATTGCCGATCATTCATTGCATACACACCGCCGGCAAATAGAGCCAGAGCGGGTTGAGCGCCACACTGAACCCGTAGACCCGTCCCTCGTCGTCCGTCACCCGCGCGCCGTTGACCACCCGCACCACCCCGCTCTCCCCGGCCACCAGCGCGCCGGCATAGACAATCGCCACTGCGCCCCCCGGCCCAATCGACCCATTCCACTGCACCACACCCCCCGCCGCGGAGACGGGGCTGCCGTCGCTGGCCTGGGGCAGGCCGACCCCCGTCAGCCCGGCGGGAAGCGGATTCTCCAGGCTGGCTGTGGCGGTGATTCCCCCCGAATTGACGATCTGAATGGTGTAGGTCACACTTTCCCCCGCCACCACCAGCGGCGCATCCACTCCCATCGACGACCCAGCCAGGCTGGCCGGGGGCGTGCCCAGCCAGAGCCGACCCGCACCGGTCTGGGCATCCCGCCCGGCCGCGCCCAGGTCCAGCGCCCGTCCTTCCAAAAAGGCGCGCACCTGCGCCGGGCTGAAGCGGGGATAGGCCTGCTTCACCAGCGCGGCGGCCCCGGCTACGTGGGGCGCGGCCGCGCTGGTGCCGCTGAAGGGGTCCAGCGCGCCGTAGCTGGCCGTGGCCACATTTGTATAGGCGGCCAGATTGGGCTTGGGCTGGCCGCCGCTGACGCTGCCACCCGGCCCGTTTGTCGGCCCTTCGCTGCTGTAGGACTGGTGGTCGTAGGGGCTGAAAGCGCTGACCGCGGCCACCGTCAGCGCGGCCGGTGCGTCGGCCAGATTGGGCAGGCTGCGGGCCGCGACGGTCAGGCTGGGGCCCACAAAGCGGGGGATGAAAATCTCGAAATTGATGGGCTGGCTGGGCGGGCCGCTGTGCTGGTAGAGGATGAATCCGTAGGCAGCGGGCGGGCCGTCGGTGACAAAACGGAGCGTTTCCGTGGGCGTCTGTCCCGGCTGACCGCTCTGGGGGTTGCGGCTGGCGGCCACCATCTCCCAGGCGCTGCCCGTCCAGCGCAGGAGGTAGAGGTCGTAATCGGCGGCCACGTCCAGCCAATCGTCCCAGCGGACGTGGATCGTCAGCGTCTGTCCGGCGGGGATCAGATAGGTGCTGCCGTCGCCGGGGCCAAAGAAGTTGACCTCCTGGGTTGGGCTGAAATTGTGGTAGCGGTCGTTGTCCGGGTCGGCGAAGAGGCCGCCCCAATGCCGCTCCCGGTCGTTGCCCGCGGCTGTCACCCACAGAATGGCCGCGTCCTGAGCTTGCTTGACCAGATCGGCAAAAGCGCCGCTGCCGTCGCCAGGGGTCAGATTGTACCAGCCGATGGAGGTGACGATCAGATCCACCCGCTGCTCAATCAGCCATTCTACCGCCTCGTTCAGGTCTACATTTGTGTCGATCTTCGCCAGAAAGAGCCGGGCATCCGGCGCGATGTCGTGGACAATCTCGGCCACAGCCGCGCCGTGACGGGTGCCGCCGTCCACAGCCTCCGCGGCCTCCTCATCCACAAAATTGGCCGCGTCCACCTGCGGGGGCAGTTCGCTCCCCAGCAGCGCGCCGTAGCCGGCAAAGCCAGCGTCGATGACCCCGACCCCCACCCCCAGCCCTGTGCGCCCGCTGTTCTGCCAGGCCAACCCGTTGAGCGCGGGCAGGGCTTCCGTGGCAATGCCGTTTTGGGTTTCGTCAAAGAGCGACAGACCGGTGGGTCGGCGCAGGTAATCGACATCGGGCCGGGACCCGAGGATCGCCAGTTTGTCCAGGGGCAGCCAGGCTTGCAGCAGATGGGTTGTCCCGTCCGCCATTGCGCCGCTGACTCTGCCGCCCGCCTGCTCCACCGCCCCGGTCACGTCGGCGCTGGCAGCCCCGGCCACTGTCAACTGCACCTGCACCCGCTCGTCCACCAGCCGCAGATCCCCCTGCCGGGCCAATGCCTGGGCCAGACGGCTGCTCACCTCCCGCTGGGATTGGGCGGTGAAGGCGATGTCGGCCAGGCGCGCGTCCATTTTGGGCGCTTTGGCCCCGGTCCCCCGGGTGGATAGAAATCCTCTGGGCGGCCCGGTCAGTTGAGCGGCAGAGACGGGCAGATGTGTGGTCGGGTAGGGAATCTCCTGGCCGGTGGGTGGCTCCGGCGCGGGGGGCGCGGCCACGGCTATCACAACGGAGAGGGCACAGATGGCCGCCCAAAGGAGCAGGGATGGGAGAAGGAAGCGGAGCCGAATGAAGGGGTGCATTGCTTCCTCGACGGGCCTTTCCTCTATAGAAAACAAACACAGATTTCGCCGATGACCGCAGATTACGCAGAAGCAAACTACTCCACGTTCTATACTCGATACGGGCATAAGCTGACGGTTTTCACCTTTTCACCCGGTCACCTTGTCAAGTATATCTCTTACGGCCAGGGCAGGTCGGGGAAGGGGCGCGCGCCGACGGGGGTGAGGATGTAATGGGCGCCGATGTCGAAAAGTTCCACGCAATCGACGATGGCGTAGCCCCTGGCAAAGGCAGCCTCGATCAGCTCCCGCTGGAAGAGCCGCCACTCCACCAGCAGCCCCCGCCCCTCTGCCCGCAGGCTGGACAGACTGTCGGGAATGGGAATCGCCACAGGCCGCCCGTCCAGGCGCAGACGGCTCTCCACGGGGATGCGCGTCCGCGCGCCCACGCCGAGCGGGCGGGTCTCACCGATTTCGATGCTGGCGCCGTCCCAGACGGGCAGCCGCTTTTGGGCGGAGAGGGCAAAGTTGACCCGGGCGCTGTCCATCCGCCACTCTACCTGGCAGCGATCCGTGGGCAGCCCCGCGTTGAGGGCGTCGTCCATCGGCCCGTAGACGTCCCGGTGATAGGTGGTGCAGGTGGCCCCCAGCCGGTGGATATTGAAAATGGCGTTGACCCGTTGCAGGGGGTCGTAGGTCCAGGTCATCCAATCCATCAACCCCTGGGCCAGCAGATGCTCCCGCTGGGCCAGTTTCAGGGCCAGCCCAATGCCCTGGCCGTGAAATTCGGTCAGCACCCCGGCGATGTGGCTGCAAAATTTGAGACGGGGCGGCGCTGTGTGGGTGTCAAAGCCGGGCCAGCCCAAAGCCATCCCCACCATCCCGCCGGTGGGGTCTGCCCCCTGCGCCACGAACGCGCCCTGCAACAGCCCGCCATTTTTGGCCTGGGTCACCAGTACGTGGATGGGGATTACGTCATCGTCGCCGCTGGACCAGATGCGCTGCTGCAATTTCTGGAAATTGTAGAAATCTTCCAGACTTTTGAGGGTGCGGATGGTAATCGGTGTCGGGTTGTTCATCGGGCAGTCCACCCCAAATCGATATCCCAGGCCGCGCCGGTGACAGCCCCGGCCCCGTCCGAGCAGAGATAAGCCACCAGCCCGGCGATCTCATCCGGTTCGATCAGCCGTTTGATGGCCGCGGGTTCCAGCATTACCTGGGCAACCACATCCTCGGCGCTGATGCCCCGGCTCTGGGCTTGTGCATCGATCTGGCTTTCCACCAGAGGGGTGCGCACATAGGCCGGGCAGAGGGCGTTGACGGTTATGCCGACGCCGCCCCCTTCCAGCGCGGCCGTGCGGGTCAGGCCGATCAGCCCGTGCTTGGCGGAGATGTAGGCGGCTTTGAAAGGGGAGGCCACTTTGCCGTGGATGGAGGAGATGTTGACCACCCGCCCCCAGCCCCGGCCCGCCATCTGCGGCCAGACATATTTGGTGAGGAGAAAGGGCGCGGTCAGCATCACCGCCAGCATCCGTTCCCACACATCTTCGGGGAAGTCGGCGATGGCCGCAATGTGCTGGAAACCAGCGTTGTTGACCAGAATGTCGGCCCGGCCAAAATGGGCAACGGTCTCGTCCACGGCCCGGCGACAGTCAGCCCGCCGGGAGAGATCGGCCTGAATCGCCAGGCCGCCGATAGCGTCAGCCACCGCGCCGGCCTGGGAAGCGTTCAGATCGACGACCGCCACCCGGCAGCCGTCAGCGGTCAACCGCTCAGCCACGGCCCGGCCAATCCCGCTGGCCCCGCCGGTTACAATGGCTACACGGCTTTCATTCATTCGTTCCTCCGCAAAAGTGGACGCAGATTGACGCAGAAACAACTGATCTACGCAGATTTTATCCCTTCGACAGGCCCAGGACATTGCAGCGTCAATCCGTCGTTTCCGCGTTAGTCGCAAGCTAACAGCTTGCGTTACAGGTCAGGCACGGCTGATACTGTTTTTGATGGAGACGCCCAGCCGTTCCAGGCTCTTTTTGACTGGGGCCACATCTTTTTCGGCGACGATGGCAAGGGGCTGTTTGTCGTCCAGTGGGCGCAGCCGTTTGCTCAGTTCGCCCATTTTGAGCAGTTCGTCCAGCACAGCCCGGCTCTGAAACTCGACCAGCGTCACCTGGGCGATGCCCGCGCTGCCGTAATAACTGCCCCAGGCTTTAATGCGCTCCACCAGCGGCTCGGCCAGGGGGGATTGGCTCAGCGCGGTCAGTTCGGCCAGCAGGTCGTCGATTTTACCCCGGCTGCCCCCGGCCTGGCGCACGGTCGATTGGGAGAGCTTCCAACGGCCCTTTTTCGACGGCTCGGCGATCTTGGCCAGACGGCCTTCGAGAAAGAGACTGGGCAAGGGATGGATGGGCTGGATCATCCCCTCCTCGTTCAGACGGACGCTTTTGTTCGCGGCCACAGGCAGGGCATCGCTGACAATCGGCAGTTGTTCGGCCTCTTTCAGGGCTGCCACCACTTTGTCCACGCCACCCCCATTGAGCAGGGCCAGGGAAGGGGTCAGGCTGCGCTCGATGTGGGCAGAGAACGCGCCCAGCCCGGCCAGCTTTTCCAGGAGGGCCGGGTCCGCGGTTTGCAGCAGATCGACGCCGCTGCGAAAGACGATGCGCTCCTGGTGTTGCGCCCACTCGGAGAGGGTGCGGTCCACATTTTGGGGCAGGGGGCCGGCGCAGATTTCCAGCAGCAGCGTGCGAATCTGCTCCGCCTCCATCCCGTTCTGCTGGGCCTGATAGACCGATTCTTTGGTCAATTCGTACTCAAACGCGCCCACGCCCACTTGCAGACGCACGGTGAAAAGGTCCAACTGGGCCAGCAGGGCCAGGGGGACGGGTCCCATCGCCACCAGATGGAAGTTGGGCTGGAGCAGCACCCGGCCTGTATCGGCAGGGGTCGGCTCTCCCTCAGCTGCGGTGACAGGCTTGCCCAGATGGGCGGCTATCACCCGGCGTCCCTGCCGGTTGAGCCGGTAGAGAATCCTCTCTTTGTTCGAGCCAGTGCGATAGGTGCCCCGCTCCACCAATCCCAGCAGGGAAAGGGAGTCGTCGAGACATTTCTCGATGAACTGGCGCTCGCTGGCTTCGATGGCCTGGGTGATCTTTTCCTTTTCGCCGTAATAATACTTGCCCTGGAATGTCCCCCCATACCAGCGGTTCGACTCCTCCACTTGGGTATGATAGGTGTAGAGAAAGCCCACATCCATCGCCCAGAGATATTCCAGCAGCTCATCTATCTGAAACCACTCCCCATCTTCCATCCCGCCCAGAATCTGCAGCAGTCGGGTACGGGCGTTTGCCGTCTTGGGATTGTCGCTTGGGCTGAGATCGCCTATTTCTGCTCCCGTGTCGGAAACCACCCACTGTTTCAGGCAGGCCGCCAGTTGCCGCTCCTCCGGCCAGCGCCAGAAGTCGGGGATTTCCAGGGCGTTTTGGCTATTGGGCTGCAACTGACCGGCGGCTGTGCACAGCAGCCCCAGATTTTGCAGCATCCGGCGCAGGAAGTAGAGGTGGAGCATCTCCTCCTCTTTGCGCGCCGTCTCAAAGGCCGGGTCGGGCGTAAACATCAATCCGTTGAGGATTTTGAGTTCCCGCTTGCCCACTGCGCCGCTGTTGAGCAGATTGATCCCCCCCCGCCGGGCGTAATCCCAGTAGAGGTAGAGTTCCCGCAGCAGCCGGTTGGGGTCGGAGGGTTTGATCTCTTCTGGCTGGAGTTGGGTGGCTGTCAGCGTGACGGGAGTCGGTGCGGGCAGGGCCCCGCGCACGGCCTGGGGCACAAAAAGCAGCGCGCCCGGATGGAAACGCTGTTTGAAAGAGTAGCTCGACCCCTGTACCTCCAGGCTGAAGACCAGGCCGTGCAGGGTCAGCCGGGCCATTACATCCTCAAAGACATTGGAGTTCCGTCGGTTGGGCGAGCCTTCGTAGGATTTTGGCTCGTAATAGCCATAGCTGCGCCGACTTTCCGGCACAGGGGCAATGGGCGCTTCGGTGGCGATGCCCGATTTGATCAGCTCCCGGCGCAGGGCACGGGCCGGGGTCGCCTGGCTGTGGAGGAGTATGCGGTTGAGGGCTTCCTTTTCCAGTTCGCTCAATTTGGCATAGCTCGCCCGAATGCGCTCCGGCTGGAAGAAGTGCTGGCGCAGCGCGCTGACAGTCGAGCTGCGGTTGGATTTCCCGCGCACAGATGTGGAGATGCCCGCTTCGCTGGCCATACTGCTCAGGTCCGCGGCGTGGTAGGATTCCAATAATTGGTCGATTTCGTCGGTCATTGGGTACTCCTCCGTAGGTCGGATTGGTAATCCGACCCGTACAGCATTGGTTCACTGGTCGGATTACCAATCCGACCTACATTAGTTCACCTTTGGTGTGTAGCCGGCTTTTTCCAATTGGGCCACCAGATCGGTCACCGCATTGCGGTCGATCAGCACCAGCCTCGGGGAAAGCTCGGCCACAAGCGCCTTCTCCAGCCCGGTGACGGCCTTCATCTCCCGCAGCGCGTAGTCGTCGCCAAACTCGATGAGGGTGGCGTTGCGATAGATGCGGGTCTGGCCGTAGACCTGCCACCACTGGAAGAGCTGGCTGCGCACAGAACGGGGCATGGCCACGGGCAGAGCGGCGCTCCACATCTCCACCAAATCGTCCACAGTCACGCCCGATTCAAAGGTGGCGTAGGTGGTGTTCATATCGAGTTTGTAGACGAACAGCCCGACCATCGACGAGACAACTTTCCCCATCCGGCGCAGGAGATTGTGGCCGGTGGCGGTGACGACAGCCGTGTCCACCCGAATACGCCCGGTTTTGTCCACAGAGAGCGCGGGGGTCGAATCCTCCTCCGGGTCCGCCGGTTGCGCGTCGGCAACCGGGCCAGAGAGATCGGCAAAAGCGAGACCGTCCACCCGATCCCAGTAGAGATCGGCCAGCCCGTGGAGACGGAAGGCGTGCAGCTTTTCGCCGTCCAAGACCAGATCGGCCAGACCGAGCCAGTGGACCGGGCCTTGCACAATGGCGCAGAAGAAAGCCCAGACGCTGTGCCGCCAATCCGTCCCGTTCTCCCCGTCCATCTCTTTGTCGTCCCAGGCCAGAAACCAGGACGAGGGCAGCCGGTTACCATTATTATAGACGGTTACTTGGGAGCCGATGCGCGTCCAGAAGATTTGCAGGAGGGGCATAATTTGGGCTGCTGTGATCCAGCGGTTGTCGGGCAGATAGGCCAACAGACGCAGGGCCAGACGCCGGTATTCGACCAGCTCGGCCAGCAAAGAGTCCGGGCTTTGGTAGTAGGCGTTGGTGCGCCGTTTTATGCGCAGGCGGGGGGTGCTTCTTTCCACCTGCCACAATTCTGTCCAGCCGGCCATCCGAAAATAGGTGCGGGCCAGGGCCGCGTGCTGCTGCTCCGGGCCGCGCAGCAGATAGGCGTCCCGACCGATGGGCCAGGGCTTGACAGGGCTGCCCCCCTGGACCAGTCCAGCGCCTGCCAGCAGGGCGTAGAGAAAATCCAACCGTTCCGTGCTCTGGCCCAAAGGGAGCAGCTTTTCGATGGCCTGCGCCGAGAGTGCGTGTTCTGGGGGCGGGACGGTCAGGACCGCGTCCTGTTGCCGCACATCCTTGGACGACTGGGCAAGCAGGCGCGCAACCTCTTCGGGAACGTAACTCCAGCCCTGTAATCCGGTATTAAATTTCTCGATACGGGGGCGGGGCTGGCGCGGGCGCAGGTCTGGGGGGTCCTGTTCAAAGAGCAGGAGAAGATTCTGGATGGCGCGCACAGATGCCGTCGGGTCGGCCAAATGGACGGTGTGGCCGCTCTCTGCCTTCTCCAATTCCCAGGTGGAGGGCACAACTGTTTCCAGGAGGGGAGGGAAGATGCGGCCCAGAGTAAAGGGGACAAAGTCCGCCGGGAAACCAGAGAATTGGGAAAAGCTGGCCGAACCACCCGATGCAGAGAAAGCCAGCCCGACCTCTAGCAGGTGGTAGAGATAGGCCGTGGCCTTCTCGAACTTTGACAGCGGGCCTTGGGCCAGGGCGGTCTGTTCTACTGTGCGGCCCAGCGCCACCCGGCTGCCGCTGTGCAGGGCAATGCTGCGCAGCACCTGCTGATCCTCTGCATCCAGAGAATAGATGGCTTTGGCCGTCTCGCCCATAGATTCCATCTGGGCCAATAGCTGGTCCACAATATCGGCCTTGCGGGTTCCGCTCAGCCGCCAGCCCCGGGCCGAGGCGATCTGGCGTATATCGGCGACGGTCTGATGTTCCAGCATCGTCCGCAGAATCCCCTGCTCCCGGCTCTGGCGGGCGGCAAAGGATTCGGTCAGCCAGCCGGGTTGGGCTTTGGGCGGTGTGGGCGGCAAAACTACTGCTGCATTGACCTCCAGCGGGCCGACGGTTTCGGTCGGGTCGGCCTCTTCCACCCGGAAAGAGCGGGGGCTTTCCACCCAGCGCAGGAAAACCGCGCCGATATGTTTGCAGCCGCCTCCCACGGGGCAGGTGCAGGTGGCATATATGGCAGAATCGGTTACCTGAATTTCCACGTCATACATGCGGGTCCCCATCACCTTCGCCGTGAGCTGATTGCCCCGGCGCACCAGGCTGCCAGCCCGGGGGATGTAGCTGCGTGCTTTGGCAAGGGACGAACGGGTAAAGAGTTGACTGAGGTCGCTGTTAGACAGGCTTTCAAGTGTCGGCACGGGCGGGCAACTCCTTGGGCGTATAGTTCTCAATTTCGTCGTCGTACAAAATCGTATACTGGTAGCCCTGTTCGGTCAGAAAGCGCTGGCGATTGGCGCTGAATTCCTGGTCCTGGGTATCTTTGGTGACAATCGAATAGAAGTGGGCCATCCGCCCATCGCTTTTGGGGCGCAGAATCCGGCCCAGACGCTGGGCTTCCTCCTGACGGCTGCCAAAGGTGCCGCTGATCTGCACCATCACCGAAGCGTCGGGCAGGTCGATGGCGAAGTTGCCCACTTTGGAGACGATCAGCCGCTTGACTTCGCCGTCGCGGAATTGGTCGTAGAGCTTCTGGCGCTCCCGGTTGCTGGTCTTGCCGGTGATGAGCGGATAGCCGTAGCGCCGCTGCACCCGCTCCAACTGGTCCAGATACATCCCGATAATCAGCGTCTGCTCGCCCGTATGTTTATCGAGCAGGGCGTCCATCATCTCCATTTTGCGCGGGTTCTCGGCGGCGATGCGCTGCTTGTCCCGGTGCTCGGCCAGGGCGTAGTCCATCCGGCTTGTATCGGGCAGGGGCACCCGCACCTCCACTACATCGGCCTGGGCAATCCAGCCCTGGCGCTCCAAATCCTTCCAGGGCACGTCGTATTTCTTGGGGCCGATGAGGGAGAAGACATCCTTCTCCGCGCCGTCCTCGCGCACGAGAGTGGCGGTCAAGCCGAGACGGCGGCGGGCCTGCAACTCGGCGGTGATGCGAAAGACGGGCGCGGGCAGCAGGTGTACTTCGTCGTAGATAATCAGCCCCCAATCCCGCTCGCCAAAGAGGGCAAAGTGGGGGTGCTGGACGCTGAGGGGCTGGGTCGGTTTCGTCCCCCGCTGGCGGTAGGTCATCGTTTGATAGGTGGAGATCGTCACCGGGCGAATCTCCTTGCGGTCGCCCGTATACTCGCCGATCTCATCTGCGTTCAAGGAAGTTTTGTCCACCAGTTCGTCGATCCACTGGCGCACAGAGACGCTGTTGGGGGTTAAAATCAGCGTATTGCATTGGGTCTGGGCCATCGCCGCCATCCCCACAATCGTCTTGCCCGCGCCGCAGGGGAGGACAACCACACCGGAGCCGCCGTGGGCCGCGCCCCCGGCGTAGAAGACATCCGCCGCCGACTGCTGGTAGCCGCGCACGGTAAAGGGCTTTGCGTGCTTTGTCTGGCCGCGCAGGGCCACGGGCAGGGCCTCGCCGTTGACATACCCGGCCAGGTCTTCGGCGGGATAGCCGGCATTGAGCAGGGCCTGTTTGACGTGGCCGCGCATAGCCCCATCCACCCGCACGCTTTTGCTGTCTATCTCCTCCAGAATAAAGGCGGCCAGCTCCCGGCGGCGGCCAATCTCCACCAGCACCACCGGGTCGTCCACAGTCAGCAGCAGGTCCTCGCCTCGCCGCACCAGTTTCACCAGCCCGTAGCGGTTGATGGAGAATTCGATCTCCACCCGCACATTGTCGGGCAGGGGATATTTGCAGTAGCGGCTCAACCCGCCCAAAATCTCCGAGGCGCTCTGGCCGGAGGAGGCCGCGTTCCAGAGGGAGAGGGGCGTGATGCGGTAGGTGTGTATATACTCCGGGCTTTTTTCCAGCTCGGCAAAGCGGGCCAGCACATCCCGGGCCCCCGCATATTGGGGGTTGTCCACTTCCAGCAGAACGCTGCCATCGCCCTGGACGATCAGCGGGTTTTGGGGTTGATAATTCATCGACAATCCTTCTGAAAGGTGGAATCGGTAGCTATCCGATTGCACGTCGAAGCGACGGCTCTTAGTACCTGTTCAGCCACCCCACCCTACCCCTCCCTGGAATGGGGAGGGAAACGGGGCGACTCCTCCCCCACAGTGGGGGAGGTTGGGTGGAGGTGAGCAGGTACGGCTGTTACGCCGCAATCGTAAGTCACATTGACACAGTTTATATCAAACTGGCTGCCTTGACATCTTTTTTACAGCCGTGATTATATATTCCATTTCGCGCTGGTGATGGTTTGGCAATTACAAATTAACGAACAAAGTCATTTTGTTGTCAAAATTAGTAACTGCTCACCCCCACCCAACCTCCCCCAGCGTGGGGGAGGAGTCGATCCAGTTCCCTCCCTGGAATGGGGAGGGGTAGGGTGGGGTGACTCAACAGGTAGCAAAATTACCATCCCATTATCTCACCTCAAATCACCACTTCGATCAGCCGGGGTCCTGGCTCCTCAATTCCAGCGGTGAGGGCAGTGTTGTACTCCTCCCCCGTCGTCACCCGGCAGGCGGGCACGCCCATCCCCTGGGCCAACTGCACCCAATCAATAGCCGGATTGTCAAGAGAAAGCACCGCCCCGGCTTTGGGACCGGATGCGTGCGGGGCCAGGTTACGCAATTCCCCCTGCAAAATCGCATAGGAACGGTTGGCGAAAAGGATTGTCGTCACGTCCAGTTGCTCCCGGGCCTGGGTCCACAGAGCCTGCAATGTATACATCGCCGAGCCGTCGGACTCCATAGCAAAGACCCGGCGATCCGGGCAGGCCACGGCCGCGCCTGTGGCCGCAGGCAGCCCCTGGCCGATGGAGCCGCCGGTGATGTGCATCCAGTCGTGGCGGGGCGCACCGGACATCCAACGGTGGGCGTTGCGCCCGGAGGTGATGGACTCGTCGGAGAGTATCGCGCCTTCGGGCAGGAGCGCGGCCAGACCGGCCCAGACCTTCTCTACGCTGATAGGGCCGCTGGGCCGGGTGGGCCGGGAGAGCTGGTGGACGGCGTGCAGCCGATCCGGCGCATCCAACTCGTCGGCCAGAGCAGCCAGGGCGGCCAGACAGTCGCTGCGCAGATCGGCCAGTTCGTGGATGTGACAGTTGGGCGGGGCGAGGAGGCTGGGCTTGCCCGGATAGGCGAAGAAGGCCACCGGCGGATGCGCGCCGACGAGAATCATCTGCTCGACACCGGCCAGCATCGCTACTGCCTGGTCCACGGGATAGGGGATGCGGTCCACCACTGGCAGACCCGCGCCCCGGGTCACCCGCCGCCCGGAGCGTGCGCCAATCAGTTGCGCGCCGGTGGCCCCGGCGATGCGGCTGGCCATACGCTGGGAGGCTTCGTCCATCACCGTTTCGCCCAACACCAGGGCTGTGCGCCGCCCGTTGTGGAGCAGGGCGGCGGCTTCGGTCACCCGTTCCGGCTCGATAGGGGCGGGACGGGGTGTGGGTGGAAGTGCGGCCACCACGCCCCCCTCTTCCCAGGCCGCGTCGCCGGGCAGGATGAGGGTGGCGACCTGGCCCGCGCCGGCGCGGGCGGCGACGATGGCGGCCGCGCCGTCGGCACCCACTGTGGCCGCGCTGCTGGCCGTGCGCACCCAGCCGGAGACAGTCCGGGCCAGGGCGTCGATGTCTGCGGTCAGGGGCGCGTTGTGCTGGATGTGCCAGGTGGCATGCTCGCCCACGATATTGACCAGGGGCGTGTGGGCCTTGTGGGCGTTGTGCAGGTTGGCAATGCCGTTGCCCAGCCCTGGCCCCAGATGGAGCAGGGTGGCCCCGGGCTTCCCGGCCATCCGCCCGTAGCCATCGGCCGCGCCGGTCGCCACCCCTTCAAAGAGACAGAGCACCCCGCGCATCCCCGGCACGCTGTCCAGCGGTAACTGCTCACCCCCTCCCAACCTCCCCCACAGTGGGGGAGGAGTCGATTCGCCTCCCTGCCTGGAATGGGGAAGGGTAGGCTGGGGTGGCTGAACAGGTACGTCCAGCGCGGCCACAAAGTGCATCTCCGATGTGCCCGGATTCATAAAACAGACATCGACCCCGCCGTTGACGAGGGTGTGGATCAGACTTTCTGCGCCGTTCATTGCTTACCCTTTCAGGGGATGATGGGTCCGTATCCGTCATTTGCAATTCGCAATTCGCTATTCACCATTCGCTATTTCCTCACTTCCACCCCGCGTCCAGTGTGTGCAGGGCCAATATAGCGTACTCGATATGCGCAGCGCCGCTCTCCTCCAGCCGGTCGGCGCATTCGGCCAGAATGGCTTGGGCCGTGGCGTCAAAGTGCTCTACCGGAATCTGGCGGATGAGCTGGCCCAGAGAACGACTCCCGCTCTCCATTTCGCCCTGGCCGAGGACAGCCGTCTCCTGGTCCAGCAGAGAGCGCAGGACGTCGGCGTCGGCGCTGCCCCGGTCCAGCCGCTTTTTCAACGCCTGCACGGCCTGGGCCAACGTCGTGCCCGGGTCTGAGCGCACATTGCGGGTCAGTTGGACAAAGTTGTGTTCGCTGCCCACCAGCCGGGCTAGGGAGAGAGCCACTTCCAGACGGGCGCCCGGGTTGTCTGTGCCGCGCAAAAGGGTGAGCAGATCGGCGGTGGCCTCCGCCGCGCCCAGCTGTCCCAGGGCCGAGGCGTAGGCCATTTGTAGCCCCCGGTTTTCTTCGACGCGCAGCCGCTCCACCAGTTTAGCCGCCACTTCTGGCTTGCCCATTGCGCCCAGGGCGCGCACGCTGTGGGCCTGGATGGAGCGGAAATCCGAATCCAGCCCCAGCAGCAGCGGCTCGTAGGCCGCGGGATCGCCCACCCGTCCCAGTGCCCAGGCCGCCACCACTGCCAGGGCCAGCTCGCTGCCGTGGAGAATCTCCACCAGCGCGGTGGTCAGGCGGGGGTCCGCGGGCATCCGGGAGATGGCGATGACGGCTTCAAAACGCACATTGAAACGGGGGTCTTGCAATGCTTCCAGGAGTTCATCCACGGCCAGCAGGCTGCGGGTCTGGCCCAGCCGCTCGGTCACCTGCAGGGTGGACTGCTCGTCCTTTGCCAGATGATAGCGCACGAGGGAGGACATGGCCAGGAAGGGGTTTCCGCGCAGAAAGATACCCACAAACTCGCCCATTCCCACACTTTCGGTCAGGCGGATAGCCCGCATAATCAGCAGGCTGACCAGTGGTAGCACCAGCGCCAGTGCAAAGAGGGGAATGTAAGGATTGAGGGTAAGAAAGAAGAATTGACCGCTCACCCCCTGAGAGAGTTGAAGCAGTTGGCCGCCCACCAGTTGGCTGATACCCCCGGCGATACCTGTCCAGGCGGTGTAGAGGGCCATATAGTCCGAGCGTTTGTCGTTGGGCACAATGCTGACGTAGAGCATCCGGGCCGAGCCGATACCCCAGCCCATATCCGCCAGCCCCTGAAAGAGGGCAATGGACAAAGCGATGTAGAGGCTGACGGGCGAATTTCGGGGCATCAGCATCCAGAGCACAGGCAAGGACATGCGCAGAAGCAGCCCCCACAGCATCACTGGCCGGCTGCCGTAGCGGTCTGCGGCCCAGCCCCACAGAAAGCTGGTGGCCAACCCCCCGGCCAGAGTACCGATTTGGAGCAGGACGATATTGCCGGAAGAGAGGCCCACTTCCTCCCGCATAAAGAGGGGCAGGAAGGAGCCGAGGGGGACCGTCGCCAGAGTCAGCAGGGCCACGCCGATCAGATAGCGCATATAATTGCTGTCGCGCAGGGCCGTGCCCAGTTCCCGCTGACGCTTCTGCTCTGGACGGCTGGGCACAGGCGCGCCGCCGGGAATAAATGAAGCCAGCCAGGTGGAGACAAATCCGCCCAGCACACCCACACTGATCAGAATGACAAAACCGGGTAGCCCCGCGATGCGGCTCAGGACAAAGCCACCGAAGGTCACAGCGCCAAAGCCCACCACCGAGGCAAAGGTATTGTTGGTGGCCGTGTACTTGCCCCGCATCGTGACCGGCACATATTCCTGCACCCAGGGCATATTGGCGGTCATCCCAATCGAGCGCACGAGGGAGAAGGCGGCCACTGTAACGGAGATGAAAATGAGGGTGACATCCAGCCCGTAGGTGTTGGCAACCCAGGGGGTGAGGAGCATAAAAGTGGCGATGGCCGTGCGTCCGGCCCAGGCGGTGACATACGTGCGTTTGTAGCCAAAGCGGGCCACGGCCGGCGCGATAAAAATGGAGATCAGCCCGGTAAAGGGGAGCAGGGAGAGCAGAAAGCCGATCTGCCCTTTGCCCAGCCCCAGTTCGTTGAGGAAGAGAACAAAAACCGAGCCGAAAAAAGTGTATTGAACGAAAACTGTGTTGGCTGCATTGGAGCCAATCGACCAGCGCAACCCGCGTAGCTTTTCAATGGTTGTCGGTTCGTTCGGGGTTGCTTCGGCAGCGGGGGGTGTATCAGTTGCGGCAGAAGCCATAGGGTCTACTCTTCTTTGACTGGGCGCGCAGGGCGCGGAAAACATTCCTCCAAGCATAGCACGGGGGAGGGGAGGCTACAAAGAGAGAGGTGGTATCGCGGTTGACACACCTTTTGGGCAGAATTACAATGGAAGCGTACACGTCACACATCTTCTATACTTAGGACTCGTCAAGAAATAAGTTCCATCCGGTGCGTCGCACTGTCATCTGGACAGTGCGACGCACCAAAACGAGAAGTTATTCTTTGACAAGCCCTTAGCCAACGAATCGAACCCTATGACCACACGCTATTTCGGCCAGCCCATCAAACGCAACGAGGACCCGAGGCTGCTCACGGGCCGGGCCCTCTTTGTGGACGACGTTCATCTGCCGGGGATGCTGCACGTCGCATTCCTGCGCAGCGATCTGGCCCACGCCCGCATCCGTTCGATTGATGTCAGCGCGGCCAGAGAGCGTCCCGGCGTCGTCGCCGTCTACACCGCCGACGATCTGGGCGACTATTGGAAGCCCGGCCCCCTGCTCGTCCCCCCGCCGCCGATTGAAAAAATTGTCTTTCATCAGCGCACACAGGTTCCCCTGGCCAAGGGCAAAATACGCCACGCCGGGGAAGCGCTGGTAATGGTGGTGGCCGAGAGCCGCTATATCGCCGAAGACGCACTGGAAGATATTTACGTGGACTACGACGTGCTGGAGGCTGTTGTCGAACTGGAAGCAGCCATCGCCGCCGATGCGCCGCTGGTCCACGAGGATTTGGGCCATAACATCTCCGCCCACGTCGTCCAGAGCAAAGGCGACTGGGCAGAGGCCGAGGCCGCAGCGGATGTGGTGATCCGCCGCCGCTTTCTCTATGACCGGGGCACCGCCGCGGCCATGGAAAACCGGGGCATTGTGGCCCACTGGGAACCCAAAGCCCAGCACCTCACCGTCTGGGATACCACCCAGGCCCCCATCCCCATCCGCAACGGGCTGGCCGGGATGCTGGGGCTGTCGGAGCATCAGGTGCGGGTGATTGCCCCTTTTATCGGCGGCGGCTTTGGCCCCAAAATTATGATGTTCTACCCGGAAGAGGTGCTCCTGGCCTGGGCCACAGTCCAATTGGAGCGCCCGCTGAAATGGATTGAGGACCGGGAAGAGAACTTCTACGCCACCACCCAGGAGCGGGGACAGCTCCACGACTCGGCCATTGCCTTGAAGACCGACGGCACGATTCTGGGCGTGAAGGATGTCTTCCTCCACGACGCCGGGGCCTATGCGCCCTATGGCCTGACTGTGCCCATCAACAGCCAGTGTACCCTCCTCGGCCCGTATGTGGTGCCCAACTACTACTCCGAGTTCACCGCCGTCTTCACCACCAAACCGATTGTCACCCCCTATCGGGGCGCGGGCCGTCAGCACGGCGTCTTTGTGATGGAGCGGCTGCTGGATATCGGGGCCAGAGAGTTGGGCATCGACCCGGTGGAAATCCGGCGCAAGAATTTTATCTCCCCGGACGCCTTCCCCTACAACAACGAAATCATCTACCAGGACTTCGCGCCGCTGGTCTACGACAGCGGCAATTACGCACCCGCTTTGGATCGGGCGCTGGAACTGATCGGCTATACCCAATTCCTGGCCGAAGAGAAGCCCCGGCTGGAGGCGGAAGGCAAACGGGTCGGTATCGGCGTCGTCAATTACATCGAAGGCACGGGCATCGGCCCCTACGAGGGCGCACGGGTGACGGTCGAGGCCAGCGGCAAAGTCAGCGTCGTTACCGGCATTGGCACCCAGGGCCAGGGCCACTTCACCAGCTTTGCCCAGGTGGTGGCCGAGCAGTTGGGCGTGGCCGTGGAGGACATCCACATCGTCACCGGCGACACGGACCTCTTCTATTGGGGTGCGGGCACCTTTGCCAGCCGGGGCGCGGTGGTGGCGGGCAACGCCATCAACGCCGCGGCCACGAAAGTGCGGGCCAAAATATTGAAGATGGCGGGGGACAAACTGGAGGCCGCGCCGGAGGATTTGGAACTGGTGGGGGGGAAGGTGCAGGTGAAAGGCGTGCCCGACACGGCTATTCCGCTGGGCCAACTGGCGGTGGAGGCCAACCCCATGCGCGGCGCGGTCAAGCCAGGCGCAGAGCCGGGGCTGGAAGCCACCGACTTCTTCGGCCCGGAGCGGGGCGCGACCGCATCCGGTGTCCACGCTATGATTGTGGAGGTCGATCCCGACACTTTCCAGATTGAAATCAAGAAATATGTCGTCGTCCACGATTGCGGGCGGGTGATCAATCCGCTGATTCTGGAGGGGCAGATTCAGGGCGGTGTGGCCCAGGGCATCGGCAACGCTTTCTACGAGCAACTCCACTTCAGCGAGAACGGCGTGCTCCTCAACGCCTCGCTGATGGACTATCTGCTGCCCACAGCCACGGATGTGCCCAATATCATCGGCGACCACATCGAAACGCCCTCGCCCCTCAACCCGATGGGCGTCAAAGGCGCGGGGGAGGCCGGCGCGATCCCCGTGGGCGCGCTCTTTGCCCAGGCGTTGGAGAATGCGTTTGGGGATGTGGGGTTGGAGATTCGGGAGATTCCGCTGAGTCCGAATCGGTTGTACGAGTTGGTGCAGGAGATGTAAAATGTATAGGTCTGCCCAACTTGAAGATTATCGCCGTTCGCTGGCAGAGTATGATGAGATTCTGAAGCAGTTCGAAGATCAGTATGGAATGGACTCCGCCTATGCGAATTCGGAATTTGAGGCGGGTCGTTTAGGCGATGCAATGGACTATTTCGAGTGGACAGGTATCTACGCATTGCGAGAGTCGGTTCTCAAACGGATGGCACAGATTGAAGCCGTTGCATGAGGTTTCTTTTTCGCCGTTGATTCAGGGAATGGGAAGTACAGGCAATGAACGCAAATACAAAACTACAGCTCTTACAGGACATCTATCCTGACAGTGCAGAACTTGACCAGATTCTGGAGAAATTGCTGAGTGTTGCATTAACTGAACAACAGCAACGATTGCAGCGGTATGATCGGGATATCCACTCGTTTGAAGAGAACTATCAAATGGAGTCCGGCGACTTTTATGAACGTTTTGAAGCCGGTGAGTTGGGCGATGATGCCGACTTCTTCGAGTGGTCGGGGCTGATCGAACTGCGCCAGGAGTTGCGGGATACAATTGCGCAGGTGGAGAGCGCGGCGTGAGCGACACCGGGGAGTATATCTCTGCGATTCGCCAGATGATTCTGCTCCACCCACATGTGCGGTCATTTCGCGTCGTACGGGAAGAGGACCAGATCAATAGCGGTCTAATCCGCTATCGCCTGACTCTTGTCGATGGCGGGCTGTTGGAACTGTCCGAAAGATTTCGAATCATTGGGGGAAAAGTACACTCCCTCAAATATCGCTTTCACTGGCAGGATAGTGACAGAAATCTCATCGCCCGCTGGGATAACACCGCCCATCACCTCACACTCCCCACCTTCCCCCACCACATCCACGACGGCGGGGAGGCGAACATTCAACCCCACGCCCAGGTGAATATTGCCGATGTGCTGGCGGAGATTGCGCGACGATTGGAAGAAAAGCGTAGGAGTGGCAGATGACGTTCAGCCGACTTTCAAATTCGATTGACGAAATGGTGTGGCAGTATAAACTACCCCCGCACCAGCCCCGGATACCACCGCTCCGCATTCACCCGATAGAGCTTCTCCAGCACCCCTGCCGGCAGACCCAACCCCACCGTCTGTCGATCCCGCACAGTGACCGTTCCCTTCGCTTCAAAGTAGGCAAAGTGGGTTGTGTAGACGCCGCGCAGCGCATCGATGGTCTGCACCCGTTCTTCAGGCGGCAGAGACGAGGGCGGCGTGCGCATCACCACATCGGTCCCAAAGAGGATGCGGTCCTGGTATCGGGTGATGAAACGCTTCACTTTGGCTGAATCCTGCACGGCCAGATCGATGAGCCGGGCCGAGATGTCCACAGCCAGATTGGGGTAGCGGTCCAGCGTCTCAGCCAGCACATCCACATCCCATTCCAGGCTGGCAAAATGCGCACCGATGAGGCGCAGGGTCGGGTGCTGCTCCAACACCCGGTTACGGGCCGCCATCAGCTCGCCGTGGGAGGGATAATCAGGCCGGGTGTACATATGCCATTCCGGGTTGCGGCTGTAGTAGCCGTAGTGGGGGCTGCCCTCGCGCAGGGGCAGCCAGCAATCCAGCGGCTCCGCAATGTGGGCCAGCAGGGGATAGCCCCCTTCGGCCAGCCAGACGAAGATGGGGGAGAGCAGGGGATCGTCCACCTGGAAGAAGCGTCCGTCCGGATAGCGCACCTCCATCCCGATATTCTTCCAGACTTTGCAGGCCACCGCGCCCGCGGCAAAATCCCGCTCCAGCCCGGCCAACACACCGTCCACATAGCCCGGATCGTCCAGCCGGGGCAGGTCAAAGCTGGTACACCAGGCGAAGCGGTCGGGGTATTGGGTGGCCAGGGAGCGATAGCGGTCCGCGTCCGCCTGCCAACTGTTGCTGGCGTCTCTGGCAAAGCTGATGTTGAGCAGGCGGATGTCGAACTCGGCCAGCAGAGCCAGCAGTTCCGGCGCGTCGTCGCCGTAATGGATGTGGGCATCGATGATTGTCATAGAGATTTGGCTTCCTTATGGAATGGTAACTGCTCACCCCCTCCCAGCCTCCCCCACAGTGGGGGAGGAGTCGATTCAGTTCCCTCCCTAGAATGGGGAGGGATAGGGTGGGGTGGCTGAACAGGTATATGAAATGAAGATAGGGACGCAGATTTCGCTGAAACCGTAGATTGTATCTATTCCGTACCAGCGAGGAACGAATGCACAAGCGCTAGTCGGTCGGCCAACCAGTTGAAACGTGAAATGTGAGGTGTCGTCACGTACTCTCACGTTTCACGTCTTCACGTTTCCGCACGCAAATCGTGGCTTCGCCACCTTATGCCATCCGTGTTTATCCGTGGCTGCTTGGAACAGGTGCGCAGAACGCGACTTCCACACTGCCGCCTGCAAACGCAACCCGGGCCGAACCGGAAGCGAGAAACTCCACTGGCTGGGAGAGCGGAATCGCCCCCCAACCCAGCGGACCGGAGAGCCGCCACCCCTGCCCATCGATCTCTACCGGATAGGGATAGCCCCACTCGGCTGTACCCCGCATAAAATTGAAGACCCGGCGCGCCGACCAGTCGTTTTCCACCCGGAAGTCTTCTGGCCCAGGCGCTGGCTGATAGCTGCCCCCGGTTGGCTGGGGACGCCGCTCTGCCCGCCCCGCGGCCAATTGGCCCACCACCTCCGCCAGCAGATCGCCCCCGGCAGCCGCGCAGAGCGCATCCGCCTTTCTGCCAGAGATACCGTCGGCCAGAGGGAGAGACCGCTGTCCGGCAATATCCCCCGTGTCCGGCCCGGCATCCATCCAGTGAACAGTCACACCTACCGGATTCACCCCGGAGCGCAACTGCCAGAAGAGAGGTTCTGGCCCCCGGAAGTGGGGAAGGAGCGAGGGATGAACATTCAAAAAGCCATAGCGGGGCAGAGCGCGCAACCGGGCGGGGATGATACGGTCAAAGCAGGCCACGCAGGCCACATCGGGCGCAAGCTGGCCGATCCGATCGGCCAGCCCCGGCGCGGAGAGTGGGCCCGATTCGTAAACCGGAATCCCCTGCTGCCAGGCCAGATGCAGCGCGTTTGGCTTCACAAAACTCTCCAATAGCGGCAAGGCCAAAGGGTCGCTGGCAATGGCAACTTCGGGCCGAAGGGGGTGCAATTGGGGGCCAGAGAGCAGCAGCGCGCAGACCTCTACGCCTGCATTCAGCAGCCGTTCCAGCACAATCTGTGTGAACTGTCCCCCCATTCCCAGAAAAAGAACCCGCATGGGCTTTGACACCAGCTTTGTCCAGAGGCTATACTTGACAGGATGACCGGGTGACCAGGTGACAAAATGTCAGTTTATGCCCGTGTCGAGTATATAATCTATACGCAAATTTCACAGATGGCGCAGATTTTCCCAGATTGAATCTGTGTTCCCTTCCATCCGTGTCTATCAATCTTTCAAAAGAGGAGCTATCTAATGGCCCGTATGGTGCAGTGTGTCAAAATCGGACGAGAGTTGCCCGGCCTGGAGCGCCAGCCCTATGGCGGCGCACTGGGCAAGCGCATCTTTGAAAATGTCTCCCAGCAGGGCTGGGATATGTGGATGCAATACTCTGTCGTCCTCATCAATCACTACGGGCTAAGTTTGGGCGACCCCCAGGCCCGCCAGTTTTTGGAAGAGCAGATGGAAGAGTTCTTCTTTGGCCTAGGCGCGCAGATGCCCGAAGGGTGGACGCCGGAAGGGGAAGGCGCACCGGCCGGCAAGGGCGCACCGGCGGCCAAAGCTCCCCGACGGAAGTAGCGAAAAAACGTGAGGCGTGAAACGTGAGAATACGTGACGTACTCTCACGTTTCACGTTTCACGCCACCCCACCCTAGCCCTCCCCATTCCAGGGAGGGAACTGGATCGACTCCTCCCCCACTGTGGGGGAGGTTGGGTGGGGGTGAGCGGTTACCTCACGTTTTACGTTTCACGCCACCCGGTCAATCGTCGGTTATTGACTCGCTTCCCCCCATTTCACAACACTGTCAGCCGTATCTCCGGCAGAATTTCGAAGCGCAGTTCGGCGTGGGCAGCGCGCAGGGCTGCTTCCACCTCTGCCGGGCTGCTGCCTGCGGCAAAGATAAAGCCCAGATAGGCGTCGCCTTCGGGCAGGGGCACAAGCGGGTAGTTGCGTTGGGCTGTAATCTGGACATCTTCGATGCCAGACACGGCCTTCGCCTTGTCTACGCCGTGGACGGCCCGCAAAATCCCCGCTTCGGGTATGGGAATCATCATCACCCCGCCCGCTTGCCCCTGGCGGGAAAGCCCGGCAATGGGCAGCCCCGTGGCCTGACGCAGAATCAACTCCTCCAGAGAGGCGTCGGTGCCAAAGCGCAGGGTGCGGGAACATAGCCCACCAATCGAACGCCCGGCAATCTCCACAATCCACGCACCCCGCTCGTTAATCCGCAGCTCCGCGTGAATGGGCCCCATCTCCAGCCCCAGCCCCCGGGCCGCCAGCCCAGTGGTGACCCCGATATCCGCCTGCACCGCTTCGGGTAGCCTCGAGGGGGTGACGTAAATCGTCTCCTCGAAGAAGGGCCCTTCCAGGGGGTCGGGCTTGTCAAAGAGAGCCAGCACCTGCAACTCGCCCCCGTCCAGAATCCCTTCCAGCGCCACCTCCACGCCGGGGATATATTCCTCGACCAGAAAGTGGCGACCTGGCCCGATGAGTTGCAACAGTCGGCGCGCCGCCACCAGAAGCTCGTCCCGGTTGTTGGCCCGGATCACCCCCCGGCTGCCGTTCATATCTTCCGGCTTCACCACACAGGGGTAGCCGATACGGGTCTCGACCGTCGGCCCGAGGCCATTCAGATCGTCGTCGGAGAAAAAGCGCTGGAAACGGGGCGAGAGGACACCGGCCGCGGCGAGCAGGCGGCGCATCTGATATTTGTTGCGGGCAGCGTCTGCGGCCGCGGCGGCGTTGTGGGGCAGGCCCAAAAGCTGGCTGGTGCGGGCGGCCAGAAATGCGCCGCTGTCGTCCAGCGAGAGGATGGCCTGGACTGGGCGCTCGGCCAGCGCTTCTACGATCTGGCGGCTGGCCTGTTCCACCTGTGTAAAATCCACGCCCAGGCGAAAGTTCCAGTGGTCGGCCAATTCAGCGGGCATATCTACCGCCTGGAGCGCTTCGATGCCCAACTGGCGGGCCGCGTCTGCAAAGGCCGCGGTACGGTAGCTGTGGGGGGTGGTCAGGAGCAGCACCCGTCGGGCTTCTGGCTGGGCAGCCGGTGGCGGAGCGGGTGGTGGGTGCAGGTCAATCGTCACGGGGAAACGACCCTTTCTCCCAGGGCCAGCCAACGGGTGTGTTGATAGGGCTGCACCCGCTCGTCTGGTGTTGGGAAAGTGGCAGGGCTTGCCAGAGACGCGGCAAAGCTTGCGGTCTGTTGTTGCTCGCCGGCGCGCTGACCGGCCAAAACAGCCCCGGCCAATGCTCCGCTGTGAAAAAGCAGGGGGAAATCGTCCAGCCGCTCGGCTCTTTCTTCAAAGTGGTGGCGCAGATGGACTTCGCTCAGCTCCTTCAACAGTTCGGAAAAGATTGCCACCACCTGGGGGTTGCCTGTGCGGGCGGCGGCCACCGCGGCCTGGCTAAAGCAGTAATCCCCGGCCAGGACAGTGCCGCCCACCAGTGACTTGTCCAGGGTGTCCGCGGCGGGGTCTTGCAAAAGCAGCAGTTTGTGCAGGGCCAGGGCTACATCCAGCAACACCACCGCAGTCGCCAGATGGATACGGGCGGCGCGGCTGGTCGGGCTGTCCTGGGCCGGTAACCCGGCTGCCAGTATGACACCGGGCAATGGGGAGCCAGCGCGGGCCGTCACCTCGTGCCGAATAAATTCGTCCAAAGAGGCGTGCTCAGTTGTGATGGCCGCGGCCACCTGTTGATCCACCGCGGCCAACTCGTCCCAAAAATCCTGATTCATACCCTCTGTCCTCAATCCCTGTGCCCACGACTATTCCGCCCAAGCCTGAATGAGTGCCGGTAACTGGGATAGGTTGCCAATTACGGCGTCAGCCCGAACTCTGTCCAAGATGCGCTGGTCTTCTGCCAGCGGAATCATTTGGCAATGGACGGTCAAGGCTCCCAACTCCAGCCCGCCGGCAATGTCGTGCTTCAGGCTGTCCCCCACACAGACAACTTCATAGGCTTCCGCGTCCCAGCGTTTCAGAACCGGCTCATAAATCTCCTGGCCCGGCTTGCGCCACTCGACAGACGCGCTGCTCAGGCAAACGTCCAGAAAGGGGCGCAGACCCGTATAATCCACGACGCGTTGGAAGACCCGATCACAGCTATAGTTGGCGATCAATGCCACCCGATAGCCCTCCTGTTTCAGCCAGCCCAGCAGTTCCAGCCCACCGGGCATGGCTTCCCAGCCGGTCATCTCCGGCGCGTAGAAAATATCCACAGCCCGGCGCAGCACATTTCCATCCATGCGCGAGGCGGGATAGCCATAAAATTGGAGCAGAAAATTGAGCGCGTCGTCGGCCACGTGCTCTTCCTGCTCGTCGTCGCTTTTGGTTTGGGCAAAGATGCGGGCCTCGACGATATTCTTCCAGAAGTCGTCCGGAAGATCCATTCCGGTAGAGCGCATATAGGCTTCGGCCTGGCGCGCACCCTCTTCCATCAATTTTTCAATCGGGCGTTTGAGCCGGGCCAGGGTGTTGTCAAAATCGATAATCACCCCCTGTACCAGGCGGCGGGGGCGCAATTTCCGGTGGGGCAATTCCGGGTAAAAGTCCGCTATCAGCCCGGCCAATTGATCTGAATCCAGAGGGGCAGCCTCAGCCTCGACCGGATCGATCCTTTCTTCCACGGCTGCGCGCTGGGTTGGCGTAAAAGCGGCTGCCCTGGCTTTGGCCCGCTTCATAAAATCGTCCAACTCATCCAGCGTAAGCGCTTCCATACCGCTACCCAGCCGTTCATTCAGATCGGACGCGTTGTTTTCGCCTGGTACTTCGTTCTTTGAATCATTCAATGTATCGCTCATATACTCAAGTATGCGGAGGGAATAGAGGTTCTGTCAAATGGCAAGAGGGCAGGATTGACCGCTCTGCTCCGTCGCGTGGTATGCTTTTCAGAGCAGTTCTCCATGCGACGGGTAGCGCCACGGGGGATGAAAATGTACGTCGGACTGTTAGTCCGACAGGCCTGTAACGTCGCTGGTCGGACTAACAGTCCGACGTACGAATGGCTATCTTCAGGGCGGGATGAAAATGTAGGTCGGACTGTTAGTCCGACGGGCCTGCACCGTCGCTGGTCGGACTAACAGTCCGACGTACGGATGGTTATTTTCAGGGCAGCGCACAGAGTTGCCCCCCCCATTCCAGGGCAAGAGGTCTTCTATGAAAAAGAGCACCACCCGCATCGTTTATATGGGAACGCCGGAATTTGCCGTGCCGACTCTGGCTGCGCTGCACGCTGGCAGTGCGGCCAACCACTGGCAGGTGGTGGGGGTTGTCACCCAACCGGACAGACCGGCCGGGCGGGGCAAACGGCTGTTGATGAGTCCGGTGAAGGAGTTCGCCCTGGCCCACCACCTGCCCGTTCTGCAACCGGGCCGCCTGCGCCGCCAGCCGGAAGCCATCGACGCGCTGGCCGGCCTGGCCCCGGATGTACTGATTGTGGCTGCCTACGGCCAGATTCTGCCCCGGGCCGTGCTGGATATTCCCCGCTTTGGCTGCCTGAACATTCACGCCAGCCTGCTGCCCGCCTGGCGGGGTGCATCGCCCATCACCGCCTCTATTCTGGCCGGGGCGCACGAGACAGGTGTGACGCTGATGCTGATGGACGAGGGGATGGATACGGGGCCGATGCTGGCCCAGGCGAAACTGGAGATTGCCGGGGAGGATACTACCGCCTCTTTGGGTGAACGGCTGGCAGCCCAGGGCGCGGATTTGCTGGTGGCGAGTCTGCCCCGCTGGCTGGCCGGGGAGATTGCCCCGGTAGATCAGTCCCAATTGCCCGGTCAGCCCTCCTATTGTTCACTGGTGAAAAAAGAGGATGGCGCAATCGACTGGCAGCAGCCAGCCGATTACATCGAGCGAATGGTCCGGGCCTACACGCCCTGGCCTTCGGCTTATACCCTTTGGAGAGGGCAGAATTTCAAAATCTGGCAAGCCCGGATTGTAGAAGGAAGCGCCGAAGCCGGGGTGGTCGTTGCCCTGGGCGGCGGCGCGGCGGTGGGAACGGGAGACGGGCTGCTGGAACTGTTGACTGTCCAGCCCGGGGGCAAACGGGCAATGGAACTGCGCAGCTTTCTCAACGGCGCACCGGACTTTGTGGGCAGCCGGTTGGGGGGAATTTAGGGATTGGGATGTAGATGAGAACTTTTATCGCCGTTGAGTTTCCCGAACCACTGCGTAGGGAGTTGGTGGCTCTGCGTCAAAAGCTGGCAGACTGTCTGGCAGAGGCCCAGATGGACGCGGCCCTGCGCTGGAGCAGCGCCGACAACTATCACCTTACTTTGTACTTTTTGGGGGAGACGAGTGCAGACCAGCGGGAGGCAATGAGCCAGGGGCTGGCAGACCTGTGCATAACCCTCCCGCCCATTTCCCTGCGTCTGGAAGGCATCGGCGCTTTTTCCAACTGGCAGAAGATGCAGGTGCTGTGGGTCGGAATAGAGGGGGAGTTGGATCGGTTAAGTCGATTACACAGTGGGGTGGAGACGGTCGTGACCGGGTGCGGCTTTGTCCCGGAAGGGAGACGTTTTCACCCTCACGTCACCCTGGCCAGAGCCAGCCGGGAGGCTGAGAGCAGACTATTGGCCCAGGCCGGTGCATTGCTGGCCGCCCAAACAGCACTGGCCCGGTCTCTGGGCCAGTGGACAGTCTCTGAGGTTGTGCTGATGCGCAGCGATCCGCATCCCGGCGGATCGGTCTACACGCCCCTGGGCCGCCTGCCCCTGGGCGGTTAGCCCCTGCTCCGTCGGCTCTGCTCAATCTCCTGCTCTTGCCACTGGCTGAGAATCGGCGTGCTTACATAGACTTCCCCGCCATCCGCCGGGCTGTGGTTGTACTGCTCCGTGGGGGTCGAAGGCGTATCACCCCGCAACCCAGTCTGTTGGGCGTGGCCATGCCGTGCGGCTGCGTCCAACCCCTGGGCCAGGGCAGCCAGGGGTATGCAGATCAGACTGCCTGTCACAAAACCCCACAGGAGCAGGGCCACCGCGCCGATCACCTGTGCCTGGAGCTGGCCGGGGAAGTCGGCCACAAAACCGGAAGCCGCAAACAGCCCGGTTACCCCCTGGCCTGTCACCCCCAGATAGCTGCCCACCCCGGTCATCTGCCAGCCGCTGCCCACAGAGCCATCGGCAAAGAGTCCCAACCCCAGCAGCCCCAGCAGGGCCGGGATGGCTGTCATACTGATAATGCCCGCTGAATCGTTGAGCCGCAGAAGACGGTTGGCGGCAAAGGTGACAAAAGGCACCGATCCTCCGGCCATCAGGCCGATCACCAGGGCAACGGTGGGGGTGACGAAGGGGCCAGCACCCAGACCGGCGATAGCACCCGCCGCCATGCCCCGGGCCGCCATCATCGGGTCGCTCTCACCGGTGACAAACCAGGTGTAGAGAACCGGAATGAGGGAGCCAGAGATCACAAAGAGGATTCCGTTGACACTGCCCCGCAGAGGGCCTAACTCCCCGATAATCCCCGTCTGGATGGGATTGGCCCAACTCCAGCCCAGAATGCCTACGGGCAGCAGCAACGCGCCAACGACTGCCAGCATTGGCAGGTGGACCGTTGGCAGATTGGGATCGCTCAGTGTGCGGGGGGAATGGCGGGGCAGCCAGACCAGCAGACTGGCAGCCGTTGTGCCCGCGGCCACCAGAAAAACAGTGCCCGCACCGCCAAAATCCACCATTCCGTGGCCCGCGCCCACATTGCGCCCCAGGGCAGCCAGCCAACCGCCCCCCTGCACCCAATTCCCGGCCAGGGGGTAGAGGAAAGCTCCGCTCCCCAAGGCCAAAACCAGCGCGGCCACCGCCGGCGCACGCCCGCGCAGGGCCAACACTGGCAAGAGGGCCCCGGTGGCTGCCCAGGGCAGATGGGCCAGAAAGAGGGCAAAAGCAGCCGGTGTCATCCCGTCACCGCCCAGAAACCAGCCGCTTAGCCCGGCCATTCCCCAGCCGCTGCCCCAATTGGCCGGCAGCGCGCTCCATTCCCAGACCAATCCCAACAGGGCCGGTTCGTTGTAAAAGAGGCCGATACCGCCGAATTGCAGAGCAAAGCCCACAGCCCAATAGCCCATCCCGGCCAGACCGATAGCGGCCAGCCCCGCCAGGGCCGCAGCCCAGGAGCGCTGGGGGTCTATCCCTGCCGCGCCTATGAGCACAAGGCCGGCGGGCACCAGAAAGGAGAGACCGGCCGCGACCAGATATCCGTAATTGGAAACATCCATTGGCTGACGTCCTAAGTGGATCAGCAGGTTGCACAGCCATTCAGAGGGCGGTGCATGGCAATCTGCCTCGAGAATGCGAGACGCAGATGACGCTGATCTGAATTGATCTGCACAGATCATCTGTTTCAGCGTAAATCAGCGTCCGCTTTCATTGCTGATTGTGCCCAATCGGGCATGAACACTAGTCTGCAATCATACCAAAAAGCCCGCTCTGGCCCAAATGTGTGGTAAAGTGGGCTGCTATAGGCGGAAAGGCGAGCGCGGAAGAATCGGCCACACAACGGCCAGGGGTGCAGGATGAAAGAGCGGGATTGGGGCGGGATAGATGGCTGGCTCGTGGGTCTGGCTGGGCTGCTGCTCTATGCGATGACCGCGGGGCCGGGAATTGTCGAGCTTTTTGATGACAGCCTGGAATTCCAACTGGTCGCGCCCACCTTTGCCATCGCCCATCCCACCGGCTATCCCCTCTACGTCCTGCTGGGCGGTCTGTGGAGCAGGCTGATCTTCCCCTTTGGCAATTGGGCCTGGCGCATGAATCTCTTCAGCGCCCTGGCCGGTGCGGGGACAATCGCCCTGCTCTATCTGCTGGCCAGGCGACTTGCCCGCGGCGACAGGTGGAGCGGGCTGGCCCCGGCCCTGACCTTTGCCTTCGGCCCGGTCTGGTGGGCGCAGACAACAGTGGCCGAAGTCTACGCCCTGCACAATTTTTTTGTAGTGGCCCTGCTCTACGCCGCCTTTCGTCTCCCCAGCCAACCATCCACCCGTCAGGTGGCTCTCTTTTGTGGGCTGGCCGGTCTTTCCCTCACCCATCACCGCACCGCACTGCTCCTGCTGCCGGGTCTGGCCCTCTATCTGCTGTGGAGCCGGCCCAGCCTGCGCGCCCCCCAGCGCCGCTGGCTGCTCTGGACGGGGGCTTTTTTGCTCCCTCTCCTGCTCTATCTTTTGATCCCCCTGCGGGCGGCCCTGGGCGGCGCAGACCTGGAGGGTGATTACGTCAACAGTTGGGCGGGCTTCTGGCGGCACGTCCTGGCAAGCGGTTATACGGGCTTTTTCGCCGACAACCCCCTGGCTGTGGACCACACCTGGGCGGACTGGCTTGGGCTGCTTGTGGCTCAGTGCGGCTGGCCCGGGCTGATTTTGGGTGGGGGCGGATTGGTTCTGGGGCTGTGGTTGCCCTCCCGGCGGGGTGAGTGGGGCGCGGTCTGGCTGGTGCTGGCTGCCAATCTGCTTTTTGCCCTCAACTACCGGGTGGCCGATGTGGAAGTCTTCTGGTTGCCCGTCTTTCTGCTGCTGGCGCTGGGCGCAGGCAATGGGGTCTACTGGCTGGGGCGTCTCTTCCATCGCCTGGGCCGCAAGCACAAAGCAGCCGGGTTTTGGGTCAGATGGGGAGTTCTGGCTGGTCTGCTGCTGCTGCTGGGCAGCGGCTGGGGAGGTCGGGGGCAAGCGGTCAACCGTAGCCAGGATTGGAGCGCCCACGCCTACGCCTATTCGCTTGCCAGCACAGATTTTCCGCCAGACAGCCGGGTGGTTGGCCTGCGCGGGCAGATGACAGCCCTCCAGTTTATGCAGGCTAGCGCAGGATTGGCTGCCAACGCCCAGGCGGTGGCTTTGGACAACCCGGACGAACGGCGGAATTTTGTGGTGGAGTCTGTGGCCGCGGGGCTGCCGGTCTATCTGACCCAGGAGTTGTCGGGCATCGAAGATACCTTCAGCTTTGGGGGCGAAGGTGTTCTGGTGCGGGTCTGGCCCCGGGGCGCGGCCTCCTATGGCCCACCGGCCCACCCCCTGGAGATGACCTTTGCCGACGGGCAACTGCAACTGCTGGGCTACGATCTGGCCGGGCTGGATCAGCCGGGCGGGACGGGCTGGCGGGTGGCCTTTCACTGGCGACCGGTTACGCCCTTACCCCAGCGGTTGAAACTCTCCCTGCGTCTGCTGGATGAGAGCGGCGCTCTGCTTCTAGCCGAAGATCGCTATCCGGTGCGTCAGCTCTCCCCCACAACAGCCTGGCTGCCCGGCGCAGTGGTGCGGGATGTTTACGATTTGCCCAGCCCCGAACGGGCTGTCTCCCTGCTGGTGATCGTCTATGACGAGGCAACCGTAGCCGAGGTGGGCCAGCTACAACTGCCCCTGCCCTAGCAGCCCGCAGAGGGGATTCGAGCATTTGTCAAGGAACGCGAGCCGTGCGATAATAGCGCGCGTGCTACACGCACTCTGTTGTATGATTTTTGTATGTTGATTCAGCTTTCATTAATAAATTATCGGCTTGATTCTTTTCATCCGTTTGACACTTCGTTGCTTGATTGCAGAGGAGGAAGTATGTATAAGCGATTGCGGGCATCCTGGCTGGGGGTGATGTTGGCTGTCACCATCACCTTTGCCGGTTGTTATCCGTTTCAGGGCGACATTACAATGTTGCTCACACCGGTTCCTGTAGACCCGACGCGCCAGGCCGAAATCCAGGCGGCGCTGGCCCAGGCACGGGCCGAGGCAGTCGCCACACCGGAGACCCCGGCGGAGATGGTTGCGGTGACCGCTAGGGTAAGCGCCAATTCCCTGCGGGTGCGCCAGGACGCGGACCCCGACTCGCCCATTGTGGCCGGGCTGCGCCAGGGCGACAGTGTACAGGTGGTGGGTCGCTCGGAAGACGGCGTCTGGCTACAGGTTCAGATTCCCGATGTGGATACCACAGGCTGGGTTTCGGCTGAATTTGTGACCGTAGAAGGCGATATAGCCGCCCTGCCCCTTCCCGGTGCAGAGGTTGTGACGGAACAGCCCGCCCCTGGGGAAACACCAGCTACGCCTGCTGCTGGCAGCGATGGCACGGCGGCTGCCCCAGCCACCGACAGCGATAGCCAGCCGGCTGCACCGGCTATGTCGCTGAATGGGGATGCGGCTGATCTGAAAATTGTAGACGGCATACTGACTATCCCGTCGATCACCTCCGCCAGCGATGGCTGGCTGGTGGTCCACGCGGACGACGGCGGCACCTTTGGCCCGGTCATCGGCTATGCAGCCGTGAGTGCTGGCGAGAATACAGATGTGGCGATTCCCATTGATACGGAAGCCGCCACCGAGACTATCCATCTGATGCTGCACACAGACGGCGGCGTTGTGGGGACTTATGAGTTCCCCGGTGCTGATGCCCCTGTGATTGTGGACGGCGCACCGGTCAGTATGGCCTACCTGGTGGGCGCGCCCACGATGACGGAAGTAGCCACGGCCCCGGCAACCGGCGGTGACGCGGCCCCGACCCCGGCAACCGGCGGTGATGCGGCCCCGGCCCCGGCAACCGGCGGTGATGCGGCCCCGGCCCCGGTAACCGGCGGTGACGCGGCCCCGGCTCCGGCAACCAGCGGTGATGCGGTACCCGCTACCGTCAGTGAAGCTGCGATGAGCGCGGGTGAAGCTGCCGCGGCAACCGGTATAAGCAGCGCCGAACTGGCGACAGTCAACACCCGTTCCCTGCGGGTGCGCAGCGCACCCTCTGCCGACGCCGAGATTGTGGGCGGCGCGCTGGCTGGGGATGTCTTCCCCGTAGCGGAAAAGAGCGCGGACGGCAAATGGGTACGCGTCTACTTCCCCGGCACAGAGGGGGAAGCCTGGATGGGTAGTGATTTTGTGGATGTAAGCGCCACAGGTCTGAATGTGAAGTATGGCAATGTGACGGTCAACACGGGTGGCCCCCGGCTGCGGGTGCGCAGCGCGCCCACCCTGGACGCCGAAATTATCGGCCACGTCTACGACGGCGATACCCGCTACGCCATCGGTGTCAGCCCGGACGGCAAGTGGGCACTGCTCTTCCTGCCCTCTCTCACTGGTCCGGCCTGGGTTTCCGCCGAATATGTAACGTACCAGTAGTCAGGCGGTATAGGCCGTAAAGGCCCGCCTCCTCTGGTTGGCGAATGATTTTATAGCACCCAATCCGTGCCGGGCACAGTCGTGTGCCCGGCACGTTTGTAGGTAACTGTTCAGTCACCCCACCCTATCCCTCCCCATTCCAGGGAGGGAACTGGATCGACTCCTCCCCCAAGCTGGGGGAGGTTGGGAGGGGGTGAGCAGTTACGTTTGTAGAGTAGACCCAATGCCCACCGTCTCTTCCCCAGCCCATTGGAAACGCGAAAGATGGCTTTTGCTCCTTCTCTATGGGCTGGTGCTGGGACTGATTGGGCTGCATCTGTTTGTGCTGACCCTCCCGGCTGCCCTCGGCCCATTGCCCGAAAGCTGGGAGGCCGAAGCCCACTGGTGGGGATTCTGGCCGATCCGCTATGCGCCCGGCTGGGCGCTTTGGCTGGGTGTTGCCGGGATCGTCGGTTTGCTGCCCTGGCTGTGGAAAAGCGCTGCGCCTGTTGGATTGGCGGACGAAAGTAGCCGACGGTCTGTACTTATTCTGGCTCTATCGCTGGTGCTCGGTTTCTTTGCCTTTCCTATCGTCCACACCCGCTGGGGAGATGCCTACATTCTTGCCAATGCCCTGGCCTGGCCGGACCCAACCCTGCGTTTGACCCACTCCTGGCAGGCCCCCCTGGACGTTTTTCTGCACAGCCAGCTCTGGTTGGCCCTGCACCAGTCCTACGGGTGGAGCGACGCCACCCCGGTCTATCGGCTGCTCAGCCCCCTGGCGGGAATGCTCTATCTGGCCGTCGCGTTGGGTTTGGCGCGACGCAAGCAGTTGGCCCCCGGCTGGCTGACCTTTGGCCTGCTGGCTTCTCTGGGCGTGCTTCAGCTCTTTTTTGGCTATGTGGAGAATTACAGCTTTACCGCGGCCGGGGTGCTGGCCTATCTGTGGCTGGGGCTGGCGGTTTTGCAGGGAAAGCGCCCGCTCTGGTGGGCGGCATCGCTGCTGGCTCTGCTCAACGCCACCCATCCCAGTACGATTGTGCTGGCGCCTTCTCTGCTCTTTCTGGGCTGGCAGAGTTGGCGCGGCGGTCGTTTGGCGGGTGGACGAACACTCCTGGCGATTGGGCTGCCCGTTCTGCTTGTGGCGGCAGGCACAGTGGCGCTGATGGAAGCTGGCGGCCACGGGCTGGCCGCGCTTGTGGGCAGCGACCGGCCCGGTGGCGGCGATGGGCGCTGGCTGGTCCCCCTCTTTGCCACCACCACCCGCTGGGAGCACTACACCCTCTTTAGCTGGCCCCATCTGCGCGACTTTCTGAATGAGCAGATGCTGGTTGCGCCGGTTGTGCTGCCCGCGCTCCTTCTGCTTTGGATAGGAACAATCCCGGACAAAGAGCGTTCTGTTGCAGAAGCCTCGAAGATTGACGAGAGGCCGATGGCCCAGTTTCTACTGATCGCTGCGGTCTGCTATTGGCTCTTTGTCTGGCTCTGGAATCCCGATTACGGCGGGCAGCGGGATTGGGACCTGTTCAGCCTCTCCACCATTCCCAGCACACTCTTGCTGATCTGGTGGCTGCCCCGCATCTTCACCTTTCCCGCTCTGTTGCGGGCCGCGGGTCTGCCGCTGATTCTCTTTCAAGCGCTGCATACAGCCGCTTTTGTCTACCAAAACACGCTGTCCTGGCAATGGCCGGGGTGATGGGGAGTTTTGCAGAACCCAATGCAACAATACCAACTTCGCTCCAATACACCGCCGCTTCACCCAGCTACCTCGCGTAATTTTGGCCGGGGGCTGGTGATGGGGCTGATCACCTTTTTTGTGGTGGCCTTTCTGACCCTGGCCGGGGTAATCGTCGCCTATGCCCAGATCGCCGGGGACCTGCCCCTGCCCAGCGAACTGACCAACCGGGCCAGCGCTTTCCAGAGCACCCGCATCTACGACCGCAAGGGCGAACTGCTCAACGAAACCTTTGACCCCAACGGGGGGCGGCGGGTGGCCGTGCCCCTGGAGCGGATGTCCCCCTGGCTGCGTCAGGCTACCATTGCCACAGAAGACGCCAATTTCTACAACCATCCCGGCGTTGACCCGGTGGCCCTGGCAAGGGCGGTCTACTACGCGGTGCGGGCGCGGGAATTTGTCTCCGGCGCGTCCACCATTCCCCAGCAACTGGTCAAGCTGGTCTTTCTCTCTTCCGAGCGTTCGGCCGAACGCAAAATTAAAGAGGCCATCCTGGCTGCCGAGGTGAGTCGGCGCTACTCCAAAGACGAAATTCTGGAAATCTATCTCAACGAAGTCTACTACGGCAACCTGGCCTATGGGGTGGACGCGGCCGCTGAAACCTATTTTGGCAAAGATGTGGGCGAGCTTTCTCTGGCAGAGGCGGCCCTGCTGGCCGGTCTGCCCCAGGCGCCGGCCTATTACGATCCCTACACCCAGCCGGAACGGGTGAAGGAGCGCCAGGCGGTTGTGCTGCGGTTGATGGTGGAATCCGGCGTGATTGACGCGACCGAAGCCGACGCGGCCTGGCTGGAGCCGCTGGTCTACGTCCCGGTGAGCTATGACTTTCTGGCGCCCCACTTCACCCTCTACGTGCGCCAACAGTTGGAGACGCTGCTGGGGCCAGAGGCGCTCTACCGGGTGGGGCTGAATGTGACCACCTCCCTGGACCTGGCATTGCAGGAATCTGCCCAGCAGATTGTGACCGAACAGGTCCAATCCCTGGCGGCGCGCAATGTCTCGAATGGCGCGCTGGTGGCGATGGACCCCCGCAACGGTGAAGTTCTGGCCCTGGTGGGCAGCGCCGATTTTGAGAATGTGGAGATCGACGGCCAGGTGAATATGGCCCTGGCGCCCCGTCAACCGGGCAGTTCGATTAAACCCCTGGTCTATCTGGCCGCGTTTGCCCATCCCCAGCGCCCGCTCAACGAGCACTGGACCCCCGGCACACTGGTAGCCGACATCGAGCAGGACTTTCCCGACGGGGCCAATCCGCCCTATCACCCCAAAAACTACGACGAAAAAGAGCACGGCATCCTGACCGTCCGGGCATCCCTGGCCAACAGCTATAACATCCCCGCCGTGCGTGCCCTGGACTTTGTGGGACTGCCCGCCTTTCTCGCCCTGGCCCAGCGAGTGGGAATCACCTCCCTCATCCGCCCGGATTACGGGCTGAGCCTGAGCCTGGGAGGCGGCGAAGTGCCCCTGCTGGAGATGACCGGGGCCTTTGGCGTGCTGGCCAATGGGGGCGTGCGCCGGGTGCCCCAGACGATCCTGAAGATTGAGGACGGGGAAGGCAATGTCATCTGTGCCATCGACACCCCGACCCCCTGCCGTCTGGACGGGCTGGCCCAGGGCGAGCAGGTGGTCAGCCCGGTGGATGCTTTTCTGATTTCGGATATGCTCAGCGACAATCAGGCCCGTGCCCCGATCTTCGGTCTCAATTCGATGCTGAATCTGGGACGGCCAGCCGCAGCGAAGACAGGCACCACCAACGATTATCGGGATTCCCTGACTATCGGCTATACGCCCGAACTGGTGACCGGTGTCTGGGTGGGCAACGCCAACAACGCGTCTATGCAGAATCTCTCTGGGATTGGCGGCGCAGCGCCTATCTGGAATCGCTTTATGCAGACCGCCCTGGCTGCCACGCCTCCCTCCACCTTTGCCGTGCCGGCTGGGGTGCAACAGGTGGAAGTCTGCGCTGACACGGGTACACTGCCCAGCCCGGCCTGCCCGGAAAAGGCCGTGGGCTGGTTTGCCCTGGACCGCCCCCCGTTGCCGTCCGAAGCTGATCTGTGGCAGATTGTAAAAATCGATAAAGTGACCGGCCAACGCGCCGGGCAATTCACCCCGGCGGAACTGGTGGAGGAGAAGGTCTTCAAAGTCTACCCCGCGGCGTACCGGGATTGGGCCGAGGCCCACGGCATCCCCCAGCCCCCAGCCGAGGAGAGCACCCTCTTTGACTTTGCGCCAGAAGTGCAGATTACCCAGCCCAGCGAAGGGCAGAGCGTGCGCGGGCTGATATCTGTCGTCGGTGTGGCTAACGTGCCCTCTTTTGCCAACTACGAACTCCAGTATGGGGTCAGCCACGATCCCGGCGCGTTTAGCGGGGCCATTTGGGGACCCATCGATCAGCCAGCCACCGGGGGTGTATTGGGCCAGTGGGATACCACTTCTTTGACGAATGGCCCTCACACTCTGCGGCTGATCGCACGGGACAGCTTTGGCAATGCCTACGAAAACCGGGTGCGTCTCTTTGTAGAGAATCTGGAAGCCACGGCCTCGGCCACCCCGACATTTACCCCAACCTGGACGCCTACCTGGACCCCCACTGCCGAGGCTGCTACACCCACGCCGGTTGTGCCGCCCAGCGAAACCCCTGTGCCGCCCCTGCCCACCGGGGGCATCGGGGGTGTAGAACCGCCCTCGCCCCTGCCCACACCGGCGGGAAATCCCTAGTACAACGCGGCGTAAATAGACCAATAGTTGCTGACGTAGTGCGTATACCAGTTCACGCACTACGCACTACCCATCACAATCAATCCTGGGCGTATTTACGCCGGAGTGTACTAGTGCGGGGCGGCAGAAATATCCATTGATCAGCACAAAATTTCCACAAATCCCACATATTCGGTGCGCACTTCTGAGAATTGTGTGCTATAATGAGGTTGATCCACAAGCGCAGCGACAGGGCTGATGGATTCTCCTCAATTGCCCATAATTTTTCCAGAAAAGATGGCGAAAATGCACAACCTATCCATCTTTGCCCGTCCGATCACCCAACGAATTCTCCACAGCCTGGCCGCGCAAGAGCCGATCTGCCTTTCCCTGGTGGGCGGCCCGCTGTTGGGCAAGAGCGTGTTGCTGGCGCACATCGCCCGGCAACTGAGCGCTTCCGACGAAAACCCGGCCCAGGTTACCCACATCCGCTGTGGGCAGGTATCCCCCGGTGATTCTCTGCCCCAACGCCCAGAGGGCGATGGGCGTTGGCCAGAGGGCGATGGGCGTTGGGTTGTTCTGCTGGATGATTGTGACCGTATGGCCGAGTGGCCGGCGGAGACGGGGCGGCGCTGGACCGAATGGCTGGTCGCGGATCAGCCCCGGCGGGGGCTGGTGCTGGCAAGCCGCCAACCTCTCTATGCCGGGGCGAGCAGGGAGTTGGCCGGGGCTGTGCCCTACCTTCAGCAGCATTTCTTGGGGCTGATCGACGGAGAAGAAGCAGCGCGCATCGCCCTCTCTGGGTTGGGGAATTCATCGGCAGAGGGGCAGATGAGTGGCGCGCTGGTCGAATGGTGTGGCGGCCATCCCTTCCTGCTGGACCGGCTGGCCCATCTGCTGCCAGATGTGCGGGGGCTGATTGGGGGGCAGCCCCTCGGCCCGGCCCATCTGCCTCTGTTGCGTATGCGGCTGGTGGCTGTCTATGGCCGTCAACTTTTCGACAGGCAGTGGCAGGCGGTGGAAGCGAGCAGTGGCGCTGAGGGGCAGCCGGTTGAGGCGCTATTGCGGCTGCTCTTGCGCCGCCTGCTGCGCTTTGATGAATTGTCCCCCGTCCAGATGGAGCCGATGCATTGGCTGCTGGTCCAAGGGCTGGTGGCTGTGGAGAGTCACGGCTATCGGCTCTTTTCGCCTCTGCTGACCGACTACCTGGCCCTGCGCTTTGGCGCAGGCGGCGCGTCCGTTCCCGCCAGTCAGCCCGAAACGGGAGCTGTCCAGGCGCTGGTGGAGCGGGAAGCCCACCGCTTTACCCCCCAGGAAAAGTCCCTGATGCTCTATTTTCTGGAGCGGCCCGGCACAATTGTCTCGGTTGACGAGTTACTGGCCGATGTCTGGCAGAAGCCGGACGGCTCTGTGCGCCGGGTGCAGGAAGGCATCCGCCGGCTGCGCCAGCGCTTGGCGGAGTTCAACGGCGCGGTGGGAACCATCGACAACGAATGGGGTCAGGGCTATCGCTATGTGCCTGTGGGATAGGCCGCCGGCTACCATTCCTCTACCCATTCCTCTTCTTCCCCCACCACACGAAATTGACGCTGGGAGGGCATCTGTCCACCCGCCGGGCCGGGCAGGGCCATCTGGTTGGGCTGGGAGAGGTAGCTGCCATTTTGCCCGCCGTAGTAGCCAGCAAACTGGTTGGCCTGGCCCGGGGGCATAGGCATAGAAGGCGGTGTCATAATCACTACAGGCGGGTAGCCGTCGTATTGGCCCCGGGGCTGCTGACCGTTGCGCCCCCGCGGCCCGTCCCCTTCCCACTCCTGGCGGCGTTCGTTGCGGCGACCGGCCACCAGCAGTAGCAGCGCGGCCGGGATGCTGGCGAGCACACCAAAGACCACCCCCACCGCAATGCCTATTGCGTCGGAACTCATAGCGCTGCCAATCCGCCAGCCCAGGGCACCGACGAAGATCAGTGCGGATAGAATCAGAAGTCGTTTCATTGTTCTCTCCTTTCAGAATACACAACACCCTGCCCTCGACACATTCCCTGCACTTCCCCCATCTCCTCCGGCCCCAGCCAGGCCGCCTGAAAGCGCACTGTCTCGCCCTTGGCCACCAGCAGAAAATCGCCTTTGCCGTTGAGCTTCTCCGCGCCGCTGTCCGAAATGCCAGAAGCGTAGCGGGCTTCGTCTTTGCCGTTGACCGCGCCCACCAACCGCACAGGGAAATTGGCCTTCATTGCCGAACCGATAAGCGCGGCCGTGGGCTTTTGGGTGCAGCCGATGAGGTGCAGCCCGGCCTCCCGTCCCCGCTGGGCAATGCGGGTCAGGGGTTCCTCCACGGCCTTGCCCCCGCTTTGGATCAGGTCGGCCAGCTCGTCCACGGCGATTACCAGTACCGGATGGCTGATGCCCGCCTGATCCCGCTCCTCCATCTCCACCACCAGCCACTCCAGCCGGGCCTGCACGTCCTCTGGGGTCGAGGCCACCCCGCCGGAGACATTAGGCAGTCGTTGCAGCCCGGCAAAGCCCCGGTTTTTGGGATCGATCAGCACAATTTGCAGGGCTTTGGCCGAATTGAAAAGGGCCAAAGAAGCCAGCAGCCCCCGCACCAGGGCAGTCTTGCCGGAGCCGGTGGTCCCGGCCACCAGCACGTGGACCACATCCGGCGCGGTGATGCGCAGGAGTAGGGGCATACCGGCCTCGTCGATACCCAGGAGAGCCGTGGCCGGGGGCACGCGTCCCAGCTTTTTGCAGATGGGCAGCAGCTTGACCGGCGCGGCGTCGTTCCGGGGCAATTCCAGACGAAAGCCGCCCCCGCTGCGGTAGACCCGCACATTGGGGCAGCGCAGGGCCAGGGCCAGCTCCTCCGCCAGACCGGTGACTTTGCCCACTTTCACCCCCGGCGCGGTGACCAGGCGAAACTGGACAAAACGCGGAGAGACGACAGCCCCATCCACCCGGCTGGGAATTTTGTGGGTGGCGAGCACAGCTTCAATCGTATCCGATTGGCGGTCCAGTTCGTAGCGGCTGAGAGCCATCGGGTGATCCGTCGGGTCGGGTGCGGCACAGTCCAGACGGGTCGAAGAGGCAAAGAGGATTTGTAAAGGCGCGCAATGGGTCTGGACCAGCCAGGAATCCGTCGGTGGAGTTGACTGTTCCGGCTGGTAGAAGGCATAATAGAACAAATGTTCTGAATGTGTCAAATTGGCAAAAAGGGCAATTGTCGCTCCCGGTAGGATAAGGTACACTGTTTTGTGGTGATCTGATTCCGGGAATCGGCCAAGCGATGATTGGAAATACGTCAGAGCTTTTGGCCGATTCCCGGAATCGTATGCGCGTATACCCATTCCCCACCCCAAGGAGCAAATGATGAAAATTTTTCCCCCAGCCGAGGCTGTCACCGATTTGACGCCTCAAAACACGTTTGAACGCTACGCGGATGGCCGGGCACGGGTCTCGGATGATCTGCTGGAACGGATGAAACTGGTAACGACCGAAGAGGCCTGGGGTGTGCTGCGGCGCAACGGCTACAACAATCAGTTTGAGGGCGAATGGACCCGCACCCACCCGGATACGATTCTGGTGGGTCGGGTGTTGACCTGTGTGATGCTGCCCCATCGCCCGGACTTGCACGATGTGGTGGCGGCCCAGGGCGAGGCCGAAGGGCGCATCGGCGGCCAGAATTCCTGGGTCATCGACACATTGCAGCCCGGCGATGTGCTGGTGGTAGACCTCTTTGGCAAAGTGCGGGATGGCACTTTTATTGGTGACAATCTGGCCACTTCCATCCGCACCCGCACCAAAGCCGGCGCGGTGATCCACGGCGGCATCCGGGACTTTGCCGGTATCTCCCAACTGACCGATGTGGCCTTCTTTTGCCGGGGGCTGGACCCAACCGCCATCGCCAATGTAACCCTGGCCGCGGTCAATGTGCCTGTACGCATCGGCAACGCCACAGCTATGCCCGGCGATGTGGTGCTGGGCACACCCACCGGTGTTATTTTTATCCCGCCCCATCTGGTGCAGGAAGTGGTAGAGCGCTCGGAAGATATCCGGGTGCGGGACGAGTTTGGCAAGCTGCGGCTGACCCAGGGCCGCTACACCCCCGGTGAGATCGACCGCAAATGGAGCGATGAGATCGAAGCTGATTATCAGGAATGGTTGAAAGAGAACAGCGGTTAACCCCACCCTAGCCCTCCCCACTTTGGGGAGGGAACTGATTCAACTCCTGCGCAGATTGGGGGGTGAGGTGGGAACCGTTTCAACTCCTCCCCCAATGTGGGGGAGGCCGGGTGGGGGTGTCTCGGCCGTTATGAAAGAGAGAGTAGTCTATGCTGGACCGCAAGCGGGTGCTGGCTTCCCTGGAGAGCAAACGAGAGCTTTTCACCGGCTACGACGCCGAGTTCGTCGCGGAGCAGGCGCGGCTGTCCGATGCCTTTGACCGCTTTCGCCACAGGAGCAGGAGCGATCTGCAAGCCGCCATAGACGCCACGGGCGAGGAGTGGCCCGGCAGCCTGCCGACGGATGATGTGGACGCCTGTCTGGGGATGCGTCGGGCTTTTGGCGTGGAGTGGAACAATCATCAGGAAGCCAGAGCCTGGGCCTATGAGATTCTGCGTGGCCGCCCGGTGATTGCGGTGGATGGCAGCCAGATTACCCCGACGAAAGATTTTTCTGTGCCCGTGGGCGCGGTGCAGGTGGGCTGGTTTGTCAATGAACACCAGCCCGCCACGCCCGGCGCACAGAATTATGTAAAAGATGTCCAGTTCGAGGTGTTGGCCCCGGATGAGTTGGGGGACGACGAGGGAAATGCAGAAGAGGACTTCCCCGACTGGCGGGTCAACCAGCAGCGTTTTGTGCTGGAGTGTGGCAAACTCTGCGAATTGATGGAAGAATATAGCAGCCGGCCCGAAGCCGAACGCCCCCTCTGCTTCTTCGACGGCTCTTTTGTCATCAGCTTTGCCGGCCAACTGCGGGAGAACCGGGCCAGGGCTTATGTAGAGGCGGTGGACCGGCTGCTCCACTGCTCCCGCAGCACCCGCACCCCTCTGGTCGGCTTTGTGGACAGCAGTTTCAGCCGGGATGTGGTGACATTGCTCAACATTCTGGACCACCAGGCCCGGATTGTGCGCAGCGGGGACGCCCATCTCTTTGGCCGCATTCTCAGCCATTGGGGGGATCGGAGCGCGCTCTTTCTCTGCGCCCGCCGGGACTCGTTGAATCTGGAGCCATCCCGCTCTACAAAAGCACCCTTTTACAAAGAAATCGCCTTTACGTATCTTCAACTGGTCAGCGGTCGTCCTCCGGCCCGGCTGGAAATGCCTCGCTGGATTCTGGACACGGGCCGGGCCGAGGAGATTATCGACCGGGTGCGGGCCGAGTCGGTGGTGGGGGTGGGTTATCCCTACGCCATCGAAAGCGCGGATGCCCTGGCCGTCATCTCCCAGCAGGACCGGGAGCGCTTCTATCGCATTTTGCAGGAGTTTCTGGAAGAGTCGGGGATGGAACTTTCCGCGGCGCGCAAGATGCGCAGCAAACGGCAGCGGCGCTGACAGCCCCAGAATACATCTTTTCCGCCGCGGACCGCGGTCCGCGGTCCGCCGTCTACTCTGAATATACAGCACCCACTATCCCCACAGGAGACAACCCAATGCCCTCAACCCCAGCCCGCCCCCATCTGCTGTCCGACGACGCCAAAGCCAAACTGCGCCAGGTTTCCACGGCTACCCTGACCACCCAGTTGGGCAAGCACGGCTTTCGCAACACCTTTTTGGCTGGCATCTATCCCCTGCGTCCTGACCTGCGGATGGTGGGCTATGCCTTCACCCTGCGCTTTATTCCGGCCCGGGAAGACCTGGCGGACGAACTCTACGACAACACCAAAAATGTCCAGCGCCTGGCTGTGGAAGCGGTCGGCCCGGAGGATGTGCTGGTAATCGATGCGCGCAACGACACCAGCTCGGCCTCCCTGGGCCACATTCTGGGCACACGCCTGACAGTGCGGGGCGCGGCCGGGTTTGTGACCGATGGCGCGCTGCGGGATACGCCGAGCTTTCGCCATCTGGAGCTGCCCACTTATATCCGCGGACCCCACGCCAACACATCTTTTGTGGCCCATCACCCGGTGGCTATGCAGATTCCTATCGGCTGTGCGGGTGTGGCGGTGATTCCGGGGGATGTGATTGTGGGTGACGGGGAAGGGGTGGTGGTGATTCCCGCCCAGGTGGCCGAGTCGGTGGCCCAGGCGGCCTATGAGCAGGAAATCCGTGAGGAATTCTTCTTACAGAAAATTGCGGGCGGTGCGAGTATTGTGGGCACATACCCCCCGAACGAAGCGATTTTGGCCGAATTGGCCGAATGGCGTAAAGAGAACGCAATCTAAACCTTCAATCCGTGATTGTTTGCCGGGAAATTCCTTATTTTTCAGGAGGAATTGAGTACTCGCGGCGATTTTTGCCAGTTGACGCTTATTCATTTCTCTGTTATAGTTTGCCCGCACACTGTCGCCAGGACCTTATACAAAATGAGGTTCCCCTACCTGGTCGGCGCGATTCGTACTCGTTCCATTCTAAGTACCCCTGTATTGTGTCTGTGTACATGTATTACCGTAGCGACGGATTGTCTGTCGTTGCGCCTTCAGACGCTCACGCGTTTGGTTTCCCAATTTTTTATTTCGTTTGTATGTCCTAAGGAGGCAAACTGTGGACCGAAAGACCCTGTCACGACGTTCCTTTCTGCGATTGGCCGGTGGGGCCATCGGTGTAACGGCCCTGGCCGCGTGCGTACCCCCGGCTGCTGCACCTGCTGCCGCACCTGCTGAAAGTGGCGGTGAAGCAGCCCCTGCTGAAACTGCAGCCCCCGCTGCAGAACCCAAGACCCTTTGGGTTCTGCACAAACAGGACTTCCAGCCCGAATACAACGACTTCATGCGGGCACACATTGTGCAGTTCGCTGAGTCCAAAGGGCTGACCCTGGATGTCAATTTCACCGCCGGCTTCCAGACCGGCGGCGACCTGACGATGATCGCTGCGTCCGTTCAGGCCGGGGATCCGCCCGATGTCTGGATCGACAATGTCAACCCCTTCCAACTGCAGCAGTTGGGCGTGCTGCAACCCTTGAGCGACCTGCAGGCTGAAGTCAGCGCCAAGTATGGCGAACCCAATCCCCGGCCCAAGAGGGATACCTTCCTGGATGGCGAGTATATGGGCGTCACTTTGCACTGTCGCAGCGATGGCGGCTGGGCGCGCAAGGATGTTTTTGAAGCAGCCGGTATCGACATTGCAGGTCTGCGTACATTTGAAGAACTGCGCGATGCAGCCATGACCGTCTCCGATGCCGCTGCCGAGATGTGGGGTTGGGGGATGACTGTCAACCGGGGCGGTGACGGCGGCTATCTGGTCAACCGAGTCCTCAACGGCTGGGGTGCCACCTGGACAGACGAAACCGGTACTAAGGTCACCATCGATTCTCCGGAGGCTGTGGCCGCCGTGGAATGGCTGGTAGACACCTATACAAATCCGGCCTGGGAGGCCATGCTGCCTCCCGGTGTATTGAGCTGGACTGACGGCTCCAACAATGAGGCATATCTGGGTAGTAAGGTTGCCTACACCCAGAATGCGGGTACTGTCTATGCCAAAGCAGTGATAGATGGCAACCCGGTAGCCCCTGTAACCGCCTATGATCCACCCAAGGGTGGCCCGGTTGTCAAGGACTTCAACGGACTGGGCGGCATGTATATGCACCTGATCAAGGGCGCCAAAAGTGCTGCCAGCGGCAAAGAGTTAATTCTCAGTTTTACAGAAGAGGATGTACTCAAGGGCCTGTACAAGGCAGCCACAGCTTACGCCGTGCCTGGCTACAATGCTATGTGGGACTGGGACGAGATCAGCAGCGAACCCATTTCCGTGGCCCTGCAGACCGCAGCCCTGGATCCCTCCGCCTGGACTGGCCTCTCCTGGCCTGGCCCAAGCACGGCACAGATGGGCGCGGTTGGGACGGCCAGCCTGCACACGGATATCATCGCCAATGTGCTTAATGGCCAGATGACCGCAGCCGAGGCAGTCACGGATGCTGCCGAGAAGTCTATTGCCATCTTCAAAGAGTTCGGCGTTTCCGGCGAATAGATACAGTCAACACGAGCCAGTAGGAATATGCCCGGCGCCCCGCCCAGTTGGAGCGTCGGGCATTTCAAATAATATACAAACCCGCAGTTGCCAGCGCTAAGAGCCTGTTTGAAAATTAGGTGGCAGGTTTGATGCGTTTGAGCATCGTGGCAATGGAAGCGACATAAATGACGCCTTCGCTACTTTTGGTACAATGCT
>JAANMX010000612.1_pt1 | contig 46318 bp, 39 predicted proteins | sample 7279681 | NCBI WGS metagenome assembly JAANMX01 (sample SAMN14094542, study PRJNA606508) | bioreactor metagenome | isolation source: A lab-scale SPAN reactor treating ammonium-rich wastewater day 351 | place: Ireland: Galway | collected 2018-01-01
AGGCCGTACTCCCGGGCCACAATCGCGCCGTGGGAGAGCTGGCCGCCGATCTCCAGCACCAGCCCGCTGATGGTGGAAAAGACGGGGGTCCAGCCGGGGTCGGTGGCCCGAGTGACAAGGATTTCGCCGGGCTGGATGCGGGCCGCGTCTGCCGGTGTCAGTACGACCCGGGCGATGCCGGTCACCCGCCCCCTGCTGGCGGCGATACCCCGCAGCACATTCGGATCGTCCGGGCTGATGGCGTCCCCGGCGATGTCCACCGGCCTGCCCTGGGGGTCCAGCACATCCGGTGCGGGCTGGGTGTGCCAATATTCCCAGGCGGCGCGACGATCGGCCACCAGCGCGGCCAGGTCCGGGCGATCCGGCAGGACGCGGGGATCGTTGGCCGCTACAATCTCCTCGATCTCCGTGTGGGCCAGGAAGAAAATGTCGTCGGGCTGGGCCAGCCAGCCCCGTTGCGCCCAGCGTCGCCCCAACTCGGCGATGAGACGGCGCACGGGCAGAAAGAGCTTGACCAGATAGTGCTGGCCGTTGTCCCGCACCCGCACCTGCTCTTGCAGGCTGATCAGGGAACGGCGGAAGGCGATGCGCTGCAACGGGTTGAGTTTGGATTCCACCAGCGCCTGGCTCTCTTCCCGCTGGCGCTGCTGGTGGGCCGCGTTTTGCGCGGGGTCAAAGCCCGGCGCGGCCCGCAGATAGCCCTGCACCATCTCCATCGCCTGCTCCGGGACCTCGGCCCAGCGGGGGACGAGAAACTCGGCTTCGGACATACAGCGATGGCCGTGGCGGCGCAGGAAGCGCTCAAAGAGAGCAAGCGCGCTGGCCGCGCGTTCGTCGGCGCGCAGAGCAGCCAATGCGGCTGTCGGGTCCAGCGCCTCCAACTCGTCCGCCAGCCCTGCCCCGCGAATCTCCTGGGCGATGCGCCAGAGGTCCGGCACCATTTCGGCGGAGATGATACCGCTAAGCCCGGAGACCAGTTCCTGGGCCAGTTCCCGCCGCCCGGTGGCCTTTTCGACGGTGGCCTCCAGGCTGCCGAAGCCCTGCATCGACAGGGAGGTGGAGGCCAGGTGGTAGTCCATATAGTGCATCAGCCGATCCCGCCAGACGACGAGCGCGCCCCGGCAGAGGTCCCCATCGGATTGGGCATCCAGCGGGCTGTCCATAAAGTCGTCCACCAGCCGGTCGATGGTGGCAAACTCCTGGGGAAAGTGGGCAATGTCCCGGTTCCATTTGCCCATACGTCGCATCATAAAGAGTGCGCTGTCCAACACTTTGCCCCAACGCCAACCGGTCAGCTTCGTCTCCGGGTTGATATGGCTGATGGAGGGCGCAACCATCGACGCGGCAAAACCGTAGCCGTCGGTATAGGCGTGGAGGACCGCGCCTTCGTTGAAATAGACGTGGCCGTGAGCGCGCTTGGCCCACTGGATATGGCCTTTGTAGGGCGCTTTGACCCCGGCGACCAGCCGCTCGGAAGTCTCGTGGACCATCTCATAGCCGGTGGACCAGGTGAAGGGCGTCACCGGTTCGGGCCAGCGCTCGCCCACATCGGCCTGGGTCCACCAGTCGAAGGGCTGAGGCGCGAAGCCAGGAATGGGCGGCCAGGCGTCGTCGCCGGGCACCCGGTTGGGCTGGGCGGTGGTTGTCACCGGGCGGGACTGGAGGAGGTAGAGTTTGCCGTCGGCGTAGGCCCACTCCACATCCTGGGGACTGTTGAAATGCTGCTCGATGCGCCGCCCGATCCCGACCAGTTCGCCCACCTGGGCGTCGGTCAGGGCGCGCTGGCTCTGGCGGGCCGTATCCACCGCCACCTCTGCCGTCCCGTTCGTCTGGGCCGCGGTCATCACCGCTTTGTCCCCAATCGCCACTTCCAACAACCCGCCGCTCTCTTTGGCCGCGATGTACGTGTCCGGGTTGACCTGACCGGCCACCAGCGCTTCGCCCAACCCCCAGGTGGCGTTGATAATCACCTGGCCGTCGTCGCCTGTCACCGGATTCACCGTAAAGAGCACCCCGGCCACCTCCGCAGGAACCATCTGCTGGACGACAACGGCCAGGCTCACATCCTCCGGCGCAATCGACTGGCGGCGGCGATAGGCGATGGCCCGCCCGGTCCACAGGCTGGCCCAGCAGCGGATCACCCCATCCAGCAGCGCGTCCGGCCCGATGACATTCAAGTATGTCTCCTGCTGGCCCGCAAAGGAGGCGTCGGGCAGGTCCTCGGCGGTGGCGGAGGAACGCACGGCCACCGGGCTGGCGTCGGGGATGGCTTCGCGAAAGGCGGCCAGAATCGCCTTCCGCAGAGCGTCGGGCAGGCTGGCGCGGGCAAAGAGGCCGCGGATTTCCGCGGAGGCCCGGTCGTAGGCCGTGGGGTCGGTTGTGTCGATGGCCGCCACCTGCGCGACGATAGAGGCGGCCAGCCCGTTGGCCTTCACGAAGTGATCGTAGCCAGCGGTCGTCACTACAAAGCCGCCGGGCACGTCAAAGCCCCCCCGAATCAGCACGGAGAGATTGGCCCCTTTGCCCCCGGCGTTGGCAAGGGTCAGGTCTGGGCTGGAGAGGGGGAGGGTCAATTGCATAGGGTTTCTCCTACGTTGCCAAGTGGGGGCGCATCATCTATACTGTAGAGAGCATCCCCGCAGATTGTTTTGGACTCCAAAGAGGAATGTATGGTAGCAGCAATTCAGGCACTTCCCCAAACAGGCCGCCTGGAAGTAAACATCCGCGTATCTTCCGATAGGAACGCAGATTTCGCAGAGGACGCGGATTTCGCAGAACGAATCCTCGTTCTCTTCCATCCGTGTATACAAAAACATTGGAGCAAATGATGGCGAACGAATCGCTCATATCGACCGACATTGACTACACGCAAAGCGGCAAGCAGATCGGCGTGCTGCGGGTTCCCCAATCCTTCAATACCGCGGGCTGGGCCAACTATTTCATCCCGATCGCCGTTATCCAGAATGGCAGCGGTCCGACGGTACTCCTATCCGGCGGCAATCACGGCGACGAGTACGAGGGGCAGGTGACGCTCCTCAATCTGGTGCGGGAGATCCAACCGGAGCAAGTACAGGGGCGGCTGATTGTGCTGCCGATGCTCAACCGCCCCGCCTGTGTGGCGGGGACACGGCTATCGCCGCTGGATGGGCGCAATATGAACCGGGCTTTTCCCGGCCAGCGCAACGATACGATTACGGGGATGATCGCCCATTACGTCAGTTCTGTGCTGCTGCCCCTGGCCGATATTGTGGTGGACATCCATTCCGGCGGGCGCACGTTGCAGTTTCTGCCGTCGGTCAATATGCACGAGTTGGCGAACCAGACACAGATGGACGAAATGGTGCGGGCGGCCAACTCCTGGGGCGCGCCTTACGTCTTTATCTATGCGGATGTGGCTGGCGAGGGGCTGCTGCCCTCCTACGCCGAAAGCCTGGGCAAAATTACCCTGGGTACGGAACTGGGCAGTGCGCCCCAGTTCGGTGTGGAGATGCTGGGCATCGCCGACCGGGGGGTGAAAAATATGCTGCGGATGTACGGCGTTCTCACCGACAGCCCCTACACGCCACCCGCGCCTGCGCCCCAACTGGTGGCCGCTACCGACGCCGCCGATTATGTGATGGCCCCGGTCAGCGGCATCTTTGAGCCATTTCTGGAGATGGGCGATTCCGTCGAAGTCGGTCAGAAGTTGGGCCAAATTCACTCGACAGAACTGCCCTTTGCCGACCCCGTGCCGGTGTTGGCCCAGACCGGCGGCATTCTTTTTGGGCGCTGCGGCTTTCCGCTCACCCAGCAGGGCGCGTGTGTGGCAACGATTGTGCGTCCGTATACATTACCGAAAGAATAGAACACGGATGACACTGATCAGGCGGATTCACACGGATTGAAGCTTACATTTTCTCAAAAGGAGAAGTTCATGCCACGTAAGACCAGCGGTAACAAACCTTTCGCCTTCTCTCTATGCGAAGATTTGTATACCCTGCCTGAAAAAGTGATTCCGTGGGAAGTGCGGCTGCACGGCGGCTTTGCCGTAGACCAGCGGCCCGGCTTCGGCCAGATTTACTACGGGATGCCTGGCTGCGGGATTCTGCGCATCAGTGCAGACCTGACCCGTCAGGAGCTTATTGCACTGCCGCCGGAGTGGCAGGAAGTCAACTTTCACAGCACAAAGATCGGCGGCACTGACGAAGCGCCCCGGCTCTATCTGCCCGCCAACAACGACGGCTTTGTGGCAGTGATGACACTGGACGGGGATGTCGAGTACACCCTCTCCCGGCCCGAATTCGCTGAGTACGCGGCCGCCGAGACGCCCTACAAACCGACGGATACAATTCCCCTGGGCGATCAATTGCTGGTGGCGGACGGCTACGGAGCCAACTACATTTCCACCGCGGATCAGCCCAGCCGCAGTTGGCAACACATCTTTGGCGGCAAGACGACGGACCCGACGGAAGACGGCAAATTCGGCACAGCCCACGGCTTCAATCTGACGCCGAGCGGCTTTCTGGCTATCGCCGACCGGCTCAACTCCCGCATCCAAGTCCACAGCCACGACGGCCACTTCCACGCCAGCCACCCTATGCCCGCCAACTCCCGGCCCTGTGGGATCAATTTTGTGGAGTGGCAAGGACGCACGTACGGGGTCGTCGGCAGCCTGGACGATCCGGAGAAGGAGAAGCGGCCCGCGCCGATTTATATTGTGGACTGGCAGAGCTACGAAGTAATTTCGACGATTCGGCCCAAAGAGGAATTGGGCATCGAACTGGCGGATCACCTGCACAACGTCATCTTCCACATCCACAACGGACGGCTTTTCCTCGTCTGCCAGGCGTGGAATCCGGGCCATTATTTTGTGTTGGAGATGATGGGATGATGGGATGACAAGGTGACAGGGTGAAGGGGTGACGGGGTGACACGCCGCTCTCCTTGTCTCCTTGTCTCCTTGTCTCCTTGTCTCCTTGTCTCCTTGTCACCCTGTCACCCTGTCATCCCCCCCTACGGAGAATAGAATGCGTAACACCTCAATCCCCCAAACCGATCTGACGCCCTCGGCCATTTGTCTGGGATCGTCGCATTTTGGGAACGGAATTGCCCCGGCAGACGCTTACGCGTTGTTGGATATGTATGTGACCTGCGGGGGCAATTTCATCGACACTGCTGCTGTCTATGCCAATTGGCTGCCCGGCGAGAAGAACAGCAGCGAAAAGACGATTGGCCGGTGGCTGGCCCGCACGGGCAAGCGGGAGAAGCTATTCATCGGTACAAAAGGCGCGCATCCCGATTTGGCGACGATGCACATTTCCCGGATGTCGCCCAGAGAGATTGTGGACGACCTGAACAGCAGTCTGGGCAATTTGCAGACCGATTGGATCGATCTCTACTGGCTGCACAGGGACGACCCGGCGCGACCCGTGGCCGAGATCATCGACACCCTGCACGCACAGGTGGTAGCGGGCAAGATTCGCTACTTCGGTTGCTCCAACTGGCGGGTGGATCGCATTGCCGAAGCCCAGACGTATGCCGGGGCAAAGGGCATCACCGGCTTTGTCGCCAATCAGATGCGCTGGTCACTGGCCGCGATGGATCCCAAAACGGAGAGCGATCCCACGACAGTGGCGATGGATGGGGAAAGCTACGCCTATCACCGGCAGAGTGGATTGGCCGCGATCCCCTACTCCTCCCAGGCCGGTGGCTATTTCCAGAAGATGGCCGAAAGGCGGGAAGTGCGACCGGCACAACAGAAGAGCTATGGATCGCCGGGAAACGCCAGGCGGTTGGCGCGGGTACAGCAATTGGCCCAAGAGACAGGCTTATCTGTCAGCCAAATTGTGTTAGCTTATTTGACCAGCCAGCTTTTCCCAACCATTCCGATTGTGGGTTGTAGAACAGTGGCCCAGGTGGAGGAGAGTATGCAGGCAGGTGATGTACAATTGACAAATGCACAGGTGGTTTGGTTGGCCGGGGAAAGCGCGTAGACACGATGACGAGAGATGCTGAACGGTTGTATTCTGAACTCCACGAAAAATTATTGCCGCTAATCGAGCCTGCTTATGCAGAGAAGATTCAGCAGCTTGTGCCCAGCCAATGGACGGCCCTGGGCGTGCGCGTGCCAAAATTGCGCGCCCTGGCCGCCGATCTAAGAAAACGCCATCCCCGGGTGATCACAACCGATCTGATTGTGCTGGGTGATCTCGCCTTTGCCGCCCGTTGCCGGGAAGATGTCCTGTGCGTCCTCTTTTGGCTGGCCGCCTCGATCAAAAAGGAGCCGGCCAGCTCTTTGTGGGCGGCCATTGACGGTTGGATCAAACAGATCGCGGATTGGGAAATTTGCGACCAGTTGGCTATGGGTGTAGCCGCGCCGCTGGTGGCAGAAAGTCCCCGGCGGGTGGCGGACCTGGTGGATTGGACCCGTTCGCCCAATCCCTGGCGGCGGCGCTTTACCGTAGCTACCGCTGTTGCGCTCAACCAGAAGGGGCGGTCGAATGTGGATATAGCGCTGCAAATCTGCGCCCATCTGCTTCAGGACGAAGCGCCGATTGTGCGCAAGGCGGTTGGCTGGGCCCTGCGCGAGGCCAGCCAGAACGATGCGCGCGCCGTCTTTGGCTTTCTGTATGAACGCCGGTCCGAGGCAGATCGCGCCATCCTGCGCGAGGGCACAGAAAAACTTGCAGAAGATCAACGCGCATTGATTCTGGGCGACGAAATCTGAAGAAAAATTTCCCTGCCTTTTGCATCCCCGCCGCTCTTGTGATACGGTTTTAGCCTACGACTGTTCCTCGCCGAGTGTATTGCGCCAGGCCACGGGTATCTGGCAAATTTACAAAACCATAACAGAAACGGAAGATTCAATGACGGTAGAAAAGAAGACGCCAGAAGTTCCCTATGCCAACTGGCGGCAAATGGTTGCGAAATATCAGCAACCGGATGTGCGAAAGGCAGTCTGGCAAATTATCAACTCCTTTGGAGGATTGTTGCTCCTGTGGGCGTTGATGTATTGGAGTCTGTCGGTTGGTTATTGGCTGACCCTCCTGCTTGCCTTCCCCGCGGCTGGCTTTGCCATCCGCATTTTTATCATTCAGCACGACTGCGGTCACGGCTCCTTTTTCAAAGCCAAGCAGAACAACCACACGATTGGAACTGTGTGCAGCCTCTTTACCTTCACCCCCTATCTCTACTGGCGCAAGAGCCACGCCATCCACCACGCCCACCACGCGGAGCTGGAAGAGCGGGGCATCGGTGACATCTGGACCCTGACAGTGGACGAATATCGCAACGCCAGCCGGATGAAACGGCTGGTCTACCGGGTCTTTCGCAACCCCTTCTTTCTCTTTGTCATCGCTCCGGCGGTCAATTTCATCATTTTGCAGCGCTTTGTCCTGCCCGGCCAGGACAAATGGAAACGCCACGAACGGGCTTCGGTCTTGTGGACGAATATCGCGCTGTTGGCCCTGTACGGGACCCTGAGCTGGCTGATCGGCTGGCAGGCGGTGCTGCTGATTCAGTTGCCCATCACAATCATCTCTTCCAGCGCGGGGACGTTTATGTTCTACGTCCAACACCAGTTTGAGCGCACCTATTGGGAGCACACGCCGGAGTGGGACTACACCCTGGCCGCTATGCACGGCAGTTCCTACTATCAATTGCCCCGCATTCTCCAGTGGTTCACCGGCAATATCGGTTTCCACCACATCCATCACCTCAGCCCCCGCATCCCCAACTACCGGTTGCAAGCCTGTCACGACGAGAACCCGACCCTGCAAGAGGTGATGCACCTGACGATTGGCAAGAGCCTGCAAACGATGTCTCTGGTGCTGTGGGAGGAGAAGCAGCGGCGGCTGATCTCCTTTGCCGAAGCCCGGCGATGACCCTTCTGCGTATCCGGGTGGCCGGCTATACCTTCAGCGCCCGGCTGGAAGAAGAAGCCGCGCCGCTGACCTGCGCCGCCTTTCGCCAGCTTTTGCCCTATGGCCAAAAGCTGATCCACGCCCGCTGGAGCGGTGAGTCGTGCTGGATTCCGTTGGGGGATTTTCGGCTGGATGTGGGCTTCGAGAACCAGACCAGCCACCCCGCGCCGGGGGAGATTCTCTTTTATCCCGGCGGCTACAGCGAGACAGAGATTCTCTTTCCCTACGGTGCGTGTCTCTTTGCCAGCAAAATGGGGCAACTGGCGGGCAATCACTTTTTGACAATTGTAGAAGGGCGGGAGAATCTGCGCACCGTCGGGGAGTTGGTCCTCTGGCAGGGTGCGCAGGAGATTATTTTTGAGGAGATGGGTTCGTAGCGCCGAAACTCTGACCGTAGGGTGTGAAACGAGAAACGTGAAACGTGAAACGTGAAACGTGAAACGAGAAACGTGAAACGAGAAACGTGAGATCAGACAACGATCTCACGTTTCTCGTTTCACGTTTCTATTGACAGAGGAAAGAGTGCCACCCACCACCTGCCACCTGCCACTCGCAACTTTCCGCTCCCTACGCTCTCTCCACCGTCACTTCGCTGCGGTGGATGCGGTAGGTGTTGGGGCCGCTCAACACCTGGGAGACCAGATGCTCCGGCACATCTACCAGCGTGTGCTCTTGGCGGATGTGGATGGCGCCGATGGCCCGGCCCGGAATCTGGGCGTGGCGGGCAATCGCGCTGACCACATCGTTGGGGCGCAGCCCCTGGACACGCCCGGCGCTCAGGCTCAGGCGCACCATCCCCTTCTCGTGGGAATCGGTAGAAAAGCGCTGTCCCCCGTCCCGGGCAGATGGCCGGCGCTCGTGGCGCTTCGACTGGGAACGGCCTTCCCGCACTTCCTGCACATGGGCAATCGGACGGCCATTCTCGCTGCCGTTGGCCAGCTTCAGCGCGGCCGCGGCCACGTCCAGGGGATCGTGCCCGGCGGCTACCAGACTCTCCACCATCTCCCGCTCCTGGCGGCAGCGGTCCCGGTTGAGCCAGACCCCCACTTTTTCCAACAGTACAGAGACCCGGCGGGCTTCGATCTGTGCCACGCTGGGCAGGCTCTCTTTGCGGATCGGCTGTTTGATATAGCCTTCGATGCGGCGCAGACGCCAGAGTTCAGCCGGGGTGAGCAGGGTAACGGCCACGCCGCTCTTGCCGGCGCGCCCGGTGCGCCCTACCCGATGGACGTAGATTTCCGGGTTGGGCGGCAGGTCAAAGTTGAAGACGTGGGAAATGTCGTCGATGTCCAGCCCTCGGGCCGCCACATCCGTGGCCACCAGCACATTCACCCGTTCACCCCGGAAGCGAGCCAATACCTGCTCCCGCTCGTCCTGGCCCATATCCCCGTGCAGGGCCTCGGCGGGATAGCCCAGGGCGGTCAATTCACTCGCCAGATCGCCCGTACCGACCCGGGTGCGGGCAAAGATGAGGGCCCGGGTGATCTCTTCGACTTCCAGCAGCCGGGTCAGCGCGGCCACTTTGTCGGATTCGTTGACCAGATAGTGGCGCTGGTCCACCGCGGCCACGGTCAGTTGGGAGCGTTCGATGCTCACCGACTGGGGTTTCCGCATATAGCCATCGGCCAGGCGGCGGATCTCCGGCGGCACAGTGGCGGAAAAGAGGGCGGTCTGACGGTCAGCCGGGGTCTCGGCCAGAATCGTCTCGATGTCCTCGATGAAGCCCATACTGAGCATCTCGTCGGCCTCGTCCAACACCAGCACCCGCACTTCGCTCAGGTCCAGGGATTTGCGCTGGATCAGGTCGAGCAGACGGCCCGGCGTGCCCACCACAATATCCACCCCTTTGCGCAGACGGGAAATCTGGCGGGCATAGGGTTGGCCGCCGTAGACGGCCAGGACGCGCACGCCCAGGTGTTTGCCATAGGTGTAGATGGCCTCGGAGACCTGCACGGCAAGCTCCCGGGTGGGAGCCAGAACCAGGCCCTGGACAGGGCCGAGACCGGCTTCGATCATTTGTAGCATAGGGAGGGCAAAGGCGGCGGTCTTGCCAGTGCCGGTTTGGGCCTGGCCGATCACATCTTTGCCAGAGAGTAGGACGGGGATGACCGCGGCCTGGATGGGTGTCGGCTCGGTGTAGCCTTCGTCGGTCACGGCCTGCACCAATTCGGCGCGCAAATTCAATCGATCAAAATCGTTGGACATAGAATATCTCCTGCTTGTGTCTTGAAGGTTCCGCTGTGTCGCCTGGCCTTTTCAGGCCATCCCTTTGTTGCGTCACAGCCAGCCCATTCCCACACAACAGAAACTAAGTTTTTATCAAAAACTCAGTTTCTAAACAGGAGCCATTCTGTTGCAACAAAAAACCCGACCGAACGTTGCTGGTCGGGCAACCATCTGGAAAACGCAAAACGATGAAAACCCAATCGAAGTCCGACTGGGGACAGTGTAGTATAGCCCACGCCGACCCAATCAGCAAATCGGGCCGGGGGCAACTTCGGGAAGGAGGATCACCCGCAAGCCGTCAAGCGCGATTTTCTCCGGTGTCACGCCTGCTTGACTGGCCTGCTTTTTGATAGCGCTTTCTATCTCTGGTGTCAGTGTCAGTTCCATATTTTCTACCTGTTGAATCAGCATTCACGCAAAGAAACTTGATATCCTGCTTGCTGTCTGCCCACAGTATAACAAAAAAGCCGGGTGGCTACTATCCGGCTTTGTGAGGCTATTTTTCTCGCAGGTTTGACTGGCCAGGCAGAAAGCGCCCGGTGGAAAAGAGGCAGGCAGTATGTCTCAAAATTGAGCCTTGCCTATTTCAATTGAGCCGCTTTATTGTGCCTCATAGTCGAACACCTTTGGAGCCAATGTTCAATATACGTGACCACTTCATCCCAGCCAGGTTCCAGCATCAGGTTGTGTCCCCTTCCTGTAAATATGTGGCAATGAGCTTCATAGGCTGCCGCTGTTTCACAGATTGCCTGCGGTAAAACGGTGCCATCATGCTCACCACCTACTACTAATATTGGGCTAGTAATTGGATATGGTTGTTTGAGTGGCTCATTCATTTCCTGGCAGGCTAACCACGACTCTTTTTGCATTCGCTCTCTACAGTGGGCTACTGTTTCTTCAGGCGTTCCCGGTGAAAACATAATGTGCCTCACATTATTATTGTCAGGATAGATGCGAAAGATGTTTTTCGTCAAGATTGCCGTCAAAAAAGACCAGGGATGCGCTCGAAACAACCGTAGCCCCTGGGATTGCATTCCTGAAAAAGGGGAGGGAGCCATCAGCACGACAGCTCGGGTCGGATAGTGAGCCGCAAAACGTTGAGCAATGAGACCACCCATCGAGTGACCAATTATGACTGGTGGCTCAATCATTTTGCTGGCGATAGATGCCACATCCTCAACGTAATCATCAATAGTCAAATGTTGTAACGGTTTTGAGCTAACACTTCCGCCGTGTCCTCGCAAATTCAAAGCCACACTGTGGTACCCAGCGGCGGCAAAGAAATCAAGGAAGCCATCAGTCCAGCACCACGCACCAAGACAAGCCCCGTGAACAAACAACAATGGAGGCGTTTTTCCGGGCGTATCCGGTATTTTTTCAAAAGTTTCTATTTTACTCATCTATCTCAAGAGCCTATAAGATTGGTCTGCACAGCAAGTTTGATATCCAACGAACCTGCCCAACTTTGATATAGAAGGCACCCCGCACTTTCTGATATCCGGGACGCCTGATAATACTATAATACCAACTGGAGATAATATGCGGATAAGATTCCGTATTATTGTCCTCATTGGGCCAAAAAAGCGCCCTATATACGGAAAATATCCGACGCAAAAGACGTTAGCCTTCACCAACAGACAGAGCATACAATACTCTTTCTTACAAGTCAACGAGGCGAAAAACGATGGGTGCATTTCAGTTTTAGGGCGAATTGGAATCGTCCGAGCCTCCCATCTGGAACTGCAATCCAGATCGCTCGATTCCTACATCCATGCGATCCATTCGTTCCAGGTCTTTGACATCGGCGGCATCGACTTCAACGACCCGGTGGAAGCACTGCACTACGAGCACCACATCGGCTTCCCATTCCCCACCCACTCCATCACAAACTGTGAGGCGTGTCATGTGGAGGGTGCCTATGAGGTGCCAGATCAGTCCAAGTCACTGCCCGGTGCCCTGTCGGCCACAGACCCTGTGGAAGGCAGAAACATCGGCGACATCCCGCTTGCCATCACTGGTCCTGCGGCGCGAGCCTGCGGTGGATGTCACCGAGCCGAACTGATCAAAGCGGATAATATTGGTCAACTGGTAGCCCTGAACCAGCACATGAAACGGGAGGGGTATCTCGTCGAAGGTGGAGACGACTATTCAGCCACCCTGGCCACAGTCATCGAGCAGATTATGGCCTACCTCAAGTAGTTGAGGAATGCCAGACAGGTTCTGGCAGACGGTAGTCAATAGATAGAAAGAGAGCCGGGTGATGGACACCCGGCTCTCTTTGATTTTGGTGATTGTTTCCACCTGTCAATGCAGTACGATTGCACGGTTATTCTCTGTTGTAGATCACTGGCATCTGCCCCTGCCACGTGCGCCACGTATCCTCGTTTATGATCAGCTCCGCCATAAAGTGAGCCACGTTGATACGGCTGGTCGTGCCCGCATCAAAAATTGGGTTGCGGATCGGCGACGGATGTACTGTGTACTCGCTGACCTGGGCCATATTCGTCAGGCCGTCTGGACGAACCACCGCCCATTCGATCACCCCGTCGTTCTGGCCGATTTGGGTGCGCAGATAATCTGCTGCCTCCTCATTATCGGCCTGAGGTGGTAGCAGATGACGCAGCAGACCAATCACAACTTTTTGGCCTATGGAAGTCGGCTCGTCCAGGTCCCGGTTGCGGTTGCCCGTCGTATTCATCAGCACAAATTTGGTTGGGCTGTCTGGCTGATTGGCCTGAATGGCTTGGCACAGACGGCGGGTGGCGTCGGTGACTAGCCGACGCGGCGGGCCAAAGATGCCTTTCAGGGTCAGGTTGTGGCCCAGGCAGGAGGCCACTGCATCACAGTCGGCCACGTGCTGGACCATCTCGGCGTCGCTGAGTTCCAGCAGACTGGCCTGGATGACGGACAGGTTCGGGTGATTTCTCACGGCTTCGGGCAGACTGTCGGGGGAACGGACGATGGCACGGACGTTCTCTCCGCGGGTGAGTAGCTGCTCTACGAGCAGACGTCCGGTTGCGCCAGTTGCACCGACTACGAGTGTTGTCATATTTTTGCATCCTCAATTAGCGGTTACGGTTTGCAGAATCGTAGGCGCAAAGACATCTCTGAGCCGACTGCCATGCACTGCCGGGAGGGAGACATCGGCCAACTGGAGAAAGCTGTTCAGCGGCGCTCTCTGAAGTAGCTTCAATATCGTCGCCTGTAGCGCTATAGGAAGCCGTTCCAACCCATCAAGAGAGAGAGGGGTTTGGGCATGGGCCAAGAGCATTGCCCGGTAACTGGAAAGGATCAGCGCCACCGGCTGTTCCAGTACAGGGTCGAAGTACAGAACGATATTGTCCGAGAGTTCGACGCCCGTATGGGAATGCTCGCCGGTTTCGGTGAAGGAGATCGACAGAATATCACCCTCGGCGTCGTAGTGGATTGCTTTCATACTTTCACCATTTCTGAACGAGATAAGCCGTAAGCACAAAATTATTCTGCTCAGGTGGATTTCCCTGCCAGCCCATTTTTACGACAACGACCGTATGTGTATACGGTTCTGGGAGATCGAAGGATTCCATCGTATACGTGAATTTGTCAGCCTGATATTTGTCTTGCTTGCGTGTGCCGAGTCGGATCGTCTCCAATACAGCATCCAACGACCCATTTTCCATACCCGGATGGGCAAGGGCGTGTTCCCATCGCTCCCACGTTATGTAGATGGAATTGCCTCGTCGATCCGAGACACGAATCGGCCAGGAACGATTGGTCGTAGGGTTCACAGTTCATCCAGGAGAACGCGCTGGGTCAAGTGGGAAACATTCGAACATCGCATCAATGCTGTCCACAGTATACCCACAAAGCCGGATGCAGCCATCCGGCTTTGTGGGGCATTTTCGAATGTGGGAACTACTCGAACAGTACTGGCGCTATTGAAAAGCACTGGCATCTAACGAGCAGCCGCCCAGATCGTGCTTGTCAAAGACCCATTCGGCCACAGCAAAAGGCGGCCCGGCGTACCAACTGTCCGTCGTCCTGTTTGAGCCGAATGGCCACGATGAACCGTGTGCCGATGTCCGTACAGCGCCATTTGCCGGCTGCGGTGTAGAACTCACTGCCAATCCGAAAATCGTCTTTGGTCATATCGAAGCCCTGGGCTGTAGAAGGTCGCTTCCGATCCGTCGAATCGCTCGAAAATTTTTTCAGGCGGCCAAGAGCCTTTCCACTTTGATGGCTGGTTGATTCTGTCTGGCAAACCACAGATCGTATTGGATTTGCTGATTGAGCCAGCTTTCAGCCGAGGTGTCAAAGGCCATTGACAGCCGAATCGCCATCTCTGGGCTAATCCCCGCGCGCCCATTCAGAATCGCTGACAGCGTTTTACGGCTTACACCCAGCGCCGCGGCCGCGCGGGTGACTGTCAACCCCAACGGTTCCAGACACAGTTCTTTGATGATTTCCCCAGGATGGGGGGGATTGTACATTTGCATCATTTCGATCACCTCAATGGTAGTCTTCGTAATTGACGACCGTCGCATCTTGGCCATCAAATTGAAACGTAACCCGCCAATTGCCGCTTACGCGCACTGACCAGGTAGCCTGCCTGTCACCTTTCAACTCATGCAGGTACAAACCGGGCAAGTTCATATCCCGGGGGCTGGTGGACGCATGGAGTCTACCCAAAATCAACCGCAGTCTACTCGCATGATTGGCCTGGATTCCAGCATTGGAACCAGTCAAGAAGAATCTCTCCAGACCTTTGTGCTTGAAATCCTTAATCATGACTCGCAGTGTAACCCATAACGTTTCGGGTTGCAAGGGATATTTCGCCTGCATTCATTTCGACGCTGAATTCCCCTCGCTCATCAAACATCGGAACCACTTTTTGCGCCTTCACATCGGCTTTGGCCTGGGCCTTCAATGCGGCATAGCGATCCGCGTGCCGGGTCATACTCGCTTCCCATACAGCGTCTTCAAATGCCAATTCTTCCTCAGAAATGTCATCTTCTGCCAAAGAGGATGTGACCCCAGAACGGGACTCTTCCACCAAAAAGCGCGCAAAATCATAGAGTTGCGCCGCGCGCTCCGTCGGGAGTTCCCAAATGAGCGTCGCAATCGCGCCCTCGTAGTCAATCGGGTTTTGGATTGTCCCCATCATTTTTCTCCAATCTGCGTCGTCATCCGAATCGCAATTTCAGAGGTTTGCACGCCACATTCCTCAAATTCTGCCCACAGTATAACAAAAAAGCCGGGTGGCTGCTATCCCCGGCTGTGAGATTCGAGTGAATTGTTCATCCCTGGCTCGGTACTACTTTCGTGTCCGCCTAACGCCACGCTTCAGCCGCGTTGCGAAGCGCAGAGGAGCAACGTCGGCTGGAAGCGGTTGTTGGGCGGCGCATGAGACAGATATTGAGTTTCGTTACCCTGTGCGATTTACGTATTGGGGCGTGTGACGACAACTTCCTCTAGTTGATCAGCCCCGCGGCGTACCGTCAGTTGGATTCCTTTCCCAGGTTCGACACTCTGTACACCACTCTGAAGATCTCCATACGACTCGATTTCATGACCAGCAACTGCAATTATGACATCCCCACGCTGTAATCCAGCTCTCGCCGCCGCACTATTCTGTTTGGGTAATTGTACATAAACCCCTATGCTGTCCGCAATCGGCCCAGCTTCTACCCAGGTGTTACTCAAGAACGACCTGCCAGCCATTGCACAGAGACAAATCCCAGCTTCACATGACGGACAAATGCATTGACACTCACGACTTTCCCGGTCAAGTTCCCAGAGAACGACATCTTGAAGCAGGCGGGATATTTGTTGAACGGCTAGAACGTAATCCAAAGTATGTTGCTGAGTCAGATGGTATGAGGTGCCTTCACTCGCGATAAATGGACTATCGAGAAAGCGGGTGGCCAGAGGATGAAGCACCGAGTAGCCGATGACTGCCTGCTGTAGCATGGTGTACATTACCTGCAATGACGTCGAGACAGGATAGTTGCCTCTCGCGCTCAATGCATTGGTGGTGAAACTTATAGCATTCACCTCTTGATCAGAGGGCGGCTTGTTGCTTATAGCAAGGAGTCGAGTTTCAAGAGCGTGTCGGTGGCTCTGGCTCAAAGACTGAAAGCTTATGAGCAAACTCGTCGCTTCGGTATGGTCTGATACTTCAGGAATCAACTCCTCAAGTCTCTGTTCAATGACCGTCTCAAGCGCTATCATCTGAGCCAATTGTGTGTGTAGCCGATTGGAGTCTTGCATATCCGTCATTGTTCTCATCCTCCGATTAAGATTGGATTGTCCTTCACAATAGTTGGTTCTGCTCTAAGCAGCCCAACTATTACTATACGGCGTCCGTCAATCTACCCGTCCGCCTTGTCCACCACGGATGTTCTACAGCGTCCGACTATATGGATAGTAGCGGCTTCCGCCTATTGTCACAAAAAGGGGTTTGCCAAATTCGTTCATTGAACGATAATTGCCAGTATAGAGCTTTTCGACTGCCTTATCAACTAGACTGAAAGACAACCTTACGATGGGGCAAAGGCCAAAGAAACTTCTTGACCAGGTTCGTTCATCATCTCGACCCAAGTGGGCTGCAAAAAGCTGTGCGCCGGGCCGCTACAACTACAGATATTAACAAACACGCGACGCCACACATCTTCCGCCACTGCTTCGCTACCCATCTCCTCGAAGCCGGTAGACCAACTCAAGCTCCGGCAATGTTTGCATAAATCCCTTCATCACCACCCGCACTGTGCTACACCAATGCAACATGCAGCCTACGGCCCAGCGCGGCGGCAGCCTTCTCCAGGGTGGCGAGTGTAGCCGATTCTGCATTGGCGTCGAGCAGCCGATCCACTGCTGCGCGGCTGGTACTCATACGGCGCGCCATCTCTGCCTTCGATAGCTTCTGTTCCGCCATAAGTCCGGCAATCTGAAAGGCCAGTACACGCTTTGCCGCGACTGCTTCCGCTTCGGCCAGTCGCCCGTCTTCAGCCAAAAAATCGTCCAGACTACTACCCAAATGTTTTTCGTTCATCATTTCTCGCCTATTCTTCATGCAAGGATTGGAGTCGCTGTCTCGCCAGTTGCAAGTCCTGTAGGGGCGTCCTCTGTGATTTCTTGATGAAGCCATGCAGCAAAACCATTGTATCGCCTTCCACTGTGAAGACAACCCTCGCAATACGATCTTGCAGTCTGCTGCGTACTTCCCACAAACCCGTCTCCAATTTACGAATCAGGGGCATCCCCAGCGGCCACCCATATTGGGCCGTTTTCAGATCATCGCCGATGATCTTCCGATCCTCCACGGGTAATGCTTTAAGCCACTCCCGTACAGGTTCGTTGCCGACTGCTGTTCGGTAGAAAAGTACTTGTAGCCGTAGTTCCGCGTTCATAAAGGGAGTGTACCAAAAATGATGCGTTTCGTCAAGCAAAAATTTGAGGCTTTTTACCTCACAAGAACGCTTCCATCACTGCGCCCAAACAAACCTCCCGACAGACTCTCAGACAAACAAAAATTGGGGCGTTCATGCGAAAAATTATCGCACAGACGCCCCAATTTGTCATCCCAAAAACTATCAACAGATGACACAGATTATCCGTGCAAATCCGTTGTTTCCGTGTTCATCCGCGTTCCATTCCCTACCGCACGCCTGCCATCTCCTGCAGCATATGCCAGTTGCTCAGCCGATCCGCCTGGGACATCAGCAGCGTCTCCGAGGGGTTGCCCTCTTTGTCGAACTGCTTGGCGAAGCGCCCTTCCGAGCGGGCGAAGGTGATGAAGTCGATGGTTTCGCCCGTCTTTTTGATGGTGTACCAGTCCTCGTCCGAGGCCGGGTTGCCCTGCAAGCTCAGCCGCTCTTTGATGGAATCGCCATTGCGCGGGTCGTAGATAAACATCGGGAAGGCCCGGCTGTCCACAGCCAGCTTGGACTGGTGGCGGGCCATATCGTCGGCCACCCCGTGCTCCGGCTGACAGGTGGTGTAGGTGCTGACAATCGCGGGTCCGTCAAAGGAAGCCGCGTCCAGAATCGATTTGTAGAAGTGGTTGGGCACTGCCGCCACGGTTTGGGCCACGAATGTATTGGGGTGCATCATCGCAATGCGCCCGATCTCCTTGCGCAGTTCGGTCTTGCCCGGCTTGGCCGAGCCAAAGGCGTACATCTTGGCTTCCTGGCCAGTAAACGAGGCAGTGCTGGTCTGGCCGCCCGTGTTGGAATAGACTTGGGTATCCAGAATCAACACTTTGATGTTCATCCCGCTGGCCATCATCCGGCTCAGGGACTGGAAGCCGATGTCGAGCATCGCGCCGTCGCCGCCCATCACCCAAAGCTGCTTGTCCTGCCAGCCCAATTGGTCCCAGCGCATGCGGATGCCCATCGCGAAGGCCGGGCCATTCTCAAAGAGGCTGTTGCTCCAGGGCACAATGTAGGGGTTGTAGGGATAGGTGCTGCCATAGACAGTGTTGCAGCCCGTGCTGGCAGCAATACCCACATTTTCCGCACCATATTTGTAACCCAGCGCGGCCAGCCACATACGGATGACTGTCGCTTCGCCACAGCCGGCGCAGGAACCCGCGCCGCCCACATAGAGCATAGACTGCTCGGCCAGCATCATATCCACAGCCACCCGGTCGTTGATGAATTCGGCGGGGGTAGCGGGCAATTTACGGAAGAAGTCGATGCTCTTTTGATACTTGGGAAGAGTCGTGTCCTCCTTCTGAATCATCTTCAGCGCGTGGTAGCCCAAGTCGTCACAGGCTTCCACACATTCGGAGCAGCCCTTGCATTTGGTGGGGTCGATGAAGATGCCAAACTTACCGGGGGTCTTCTTCTGGCGTTCGGGCACTTTGTAGAATTTGCTGGTAATGGCAAATTGATTGGACATATAAGCCCGCTCGTCGTCATTTTCGATGGCGGCCAGGTGGTTGTCCAACTCTTCCACAAAGATAGCCTTGCCCAGAATCGCTGTATCCGGGCACTGGGTCACACAGGTCATACAGCCCGTGCAGTTCTCCTGGATAAATTCAGGGATCTCCGGCGCAATGTAGCTGAAATCCCGATACGCGCCCGTGCCCGCGGGGATAATCGAGCGGGCCGTGCCCATATCCGCGGACAACTCATCCTCGCCCGTGCCTTCGTTGTAGCCAACGAGCACCCGATCGAAGAAGTCCTGCACATCAATAATGGAAGAGTCATAGCCGCCGTGCCCGTTGCCGTTGGCGGTCTTGCTCAGTTTGGTAATGTCGATGGTGTTGGTTGTTACAGCCATTGAATTTTCTTTGCCTTTCCTATGGGGGAATCGCCCCTACCAAAATTGTATTCTGCTGACTAGAAACGTGATGCGTGAAACGTGAAAAAGGTCGGACGATCTCACGCTTCACGTTTCACGTTTCGCCTGTAAAAACCGGCCTGTCCAGCCGCAATGTTCTCTCTACGCAAACAACTCAATCTTCACAGCAGGATTGTAGATCGGCGCGTTGATCTCCTGGGCGATGACGTCGGCGGGAATCTCGAAGCACTCGTCATAGCCCCGCTGCACACAGCGCAGATTGGCCTGGACGACCTTTTCGCCCCGCTTGCCAAAGTATTTGCGCAGGGCCTTCTCCGAACGGGCCAACACTTCCGCATCCTCGATACCCGCGTCCGCGGCAAAGGGCGTCACCTTCAAGAAGATACCCAGCAGCACAATGCCCTGCATACGCACTTCCAGATCAGCCACGGGGGCTTCCTCTTTGGCAATTTTGGCGCCGTCGGCCACCACCACCCGCAGTTGCTTCTCCCGGATTATCTTTTTGGCTTTGGGCGGAATAATCGACCAGACCTCTTCCGGCGTCTCTTTGGGCGTCTGCACAAAGAGCGTGCCGCCCTGGGTCAGACCGGTCAGGGGTGCGCTGCTGAAGAAGGCGTTGATGTCGTTCATGGGCACAAACTCGACCTGATTTAGCTCGCAGTGGGTCATAATCTGCTCGTCGGCCACCGTCAGATAATAGGTTGTGGGCAGACCCTTCTTCTCCGAGCCATACTTCGGGTAAGCCTGCACTTTCTTGCCAAAGACATCACCGGCAATGGTGGCGATGACTTTGTTGGTGGTGACAGAGCCATAGCCGCCCACCGAATGGCCGCGCATGGAAAAGCTACCGCGGGGGCGCACGTCCGGGTCCACCGGCATAGGCAAGGCCAGTGCGTGGTCGATACCCACCACAAAGAAGCGACGACCGTCTCCGTCCGCCATATTGCGGGCCATAGAAACGAAGTGGCCGGGACGCACATCCCGACTGCCCAGCCCCGCGGCCGCGCTATAAATCGTGGGGATGTGATCGATGCTGGGGTAGCCCTCTGCGCCGATATAGGCATCGGTAAAGGCGGCTTTGATGTCGTTGGTGAGGGGGTTGTTGGAAGCCAGGGGATCGTCCATACGCTCCACAACCGTAAAGCCCTTCAGATGCTTGAGGGTTTCCACAATCTCTGCGCCGGGGAAGGGGCGGAAGCAGGTGACGTGAACGACGCCCAGTTTGACGCCTGTGTTGGTGCGAATCCAATCCGCGGTGGCTTTGGCCGTCTCCACCAGAGAACCCATACCCACAATGGCGTACTCAGCGTCTTCCATACGGTAGGTGTCTAGCATATTGTAGCGGCGGCCCGTCAGCGCATAGAATTCGTCCATGGCATTCTGAATCGCGGCCGGCACCCGGTCGTAGTAGTAGCGCTGGGCAATTTTGCCCTTCATATAGCTGTCCTGATTCTGGACAACACCCGTCATCACCGGGTTGTAGGGATCGAAAAGGTTGACCAGCTTTTCCGACGGCGCGCCAATGAACTGCTTCATCATCTCCGGCTCGCACAGCACCACATCTTCCACCGTGTGGGTGGTCAGAAAGCCATCCTGCACATTCAAGATGGGGGTGCTGCTGTCCTCGGCGGCCCGGCGGCTGATGAGGGCCAGATCGCCCGATTCCTGGGCCGTGCGCGCGAAGAGCATCGCCCAGCCCGATTCACGCACGGCCATCACATCGTCGTGGCCGGCGTGGACGTTCAGGCTCTGGCTGGTCAGAGCGCGGGAGCCGATGTGGAAGACAATCGGCAGCCGCTTGCCGGAAATCGTGTACAACACCTCGTGCATCAGAATCAGCCCCTGGCCGGAGGTGAAGTTGCTCACCCGTCCACCGGTCAGGGCGAAGCCCTCGCAGGCCGTGGCCGCGCTGTGCTCGGATTCCGGCTCCATAAAGCTGAGGGTCTCGCCCCACAGATTCTTTTTGCCGTTGGCCACGGCCGCGCCGTAGCCGCCACCCATACTGGTGGACGAGGTAATCGGATAAGCGCACGCGCCCTGGGTGATGGCTGTCTCCACCCACGTAACTGTGTCGGAGCCGTCCGCAGTAGTGGGAATGCCGGGATAGGGAAAGGCTTTGGCCCGTCCATTCTGGTGTTCCAGCGACGTCGGCTGCTGTTTAACGTCTGTCATTGATTGTCTCCTGGTGCTATAGGCTTCTGTGTAGCAAGGCAATACAGAAGCAATCGGACCGGCAAAATATGCGAAGTTGCACGCCAGTGTGCCGTGTGTAAATCCATTTTGAGGATACACAGAATTTTAGCACGCAATGGCGGAAAATTCAATCTGGGGGGAACAGCGCGGAAATACAACCCACCTGCCACTTGCGCAGATATTGTGTGTCCATTGATCTGCTTTTTATGGTACACTCTATTCAAATGAATTGTTCAAGCGATAGTTTGTGTCTTCAGGTGTAGGCGAAGGGCGACACGCACTTGAAATAATGTATGCCTCTGTACGTTTACTGAGTTCAAATGACGTTTTTATACGGAGGGGTGGCATATGCGCAAAAATCGTACCGCTTTATTCCCGTTTGGCTCTGTCACATTCTACACAATTGTATTCACGGCCATCAGCCTGCTGACCGCTTGTGGCGCGGCCACAGGGCCGGTCGCACCTCCTGGCAAAGCGCTTGAAACTCCAATCACAACTGAGTCGCTCGCGCCAAATTTACAAATCACCCCTATTCCGCAGCCGACGCAACCGACAACCGCAACCCCGGAAGCAATCGTTGAGCAGATCGGAATCATCACCTTTGTCGTTGGCGATGTCTTCATCGAGGAAGCCAGCGGCAAAAGAGCATCCGGGATGATGCGCTTATTGGCCCAGCCGGGGCGCGTGCCAACTGCATTGGAAGTAATTCGCAACGGCACGCACCTGCGGGTGGAGGCGGGGGGCAGCGTTACAATCGTCTGCTACAACAACCGAGTGGTGCGTATCACCCAACGTCGCACGGTGCAGATGACTACAGCCGTGTGCGGCGAAGAAGGCAGACAATTGCCCCCCAGAAGCGCCGCAAGCGTGCAACCAAATAATGGCACCCTTGCCACTGTAGCTGGCAGCAGACGGCTATCACCCGAAAGCCGCGAGAAAGAGGGGGATTACGGAAAAATTGCGATTATTGTGGCCCCCCGCAACACCAAAATAATCGAGGGGGATATGGGGCCGCTAATCCAATGGGTTGAAGTGCCCGGCGTTTCCCGCTATAAGCTGACAGTAAATGGACCCGTGCCCTTGCCGGATCAGCTTGTGACGCGCGAGGAGGTCGCTTGTGAAGATTCAGGCATTGGTCGCATTGGCACTGTCTGTTCCCTGGCCTGGCCGCTGAAGGAGTGGCCGCTGGTTGCTGGCGAGACCTATCACCTTACCATCCATAGCCGGGTCGGGATTGAATGGAATCTCTCGGAAAAAAGTACTATCAAGACTCTCGCCGTTGAAGAAGCAGCCACGATTCAGGCAGATGTTCATGCCATCCAGTCCTTAGCGCTGGACAGTGCTACGGAGAATCTCTTGCTGGCCGGTCTCTTTGCCCAACAAGAACTGTACGGCGCGGCTATCAACGCTTATCAGGCCAGACTCGACGAAGCGCCGGCCGCGCTGATCGCCGTCGCATTGGGCGATGTCTACCGGGCCACAGACTTGCAGCTATTTGCCTTTTTCGCCTACGATGCAGCGCTCGATCAGTTGGACACAAGCGGAGACGATCCCGCCGTACGCGCCGCAGCCGCCTTTGGACTGGGCCAGGTGGAATACAGTTTTCGTAAGTATGGGCATGCCATACCCCATTTCGAGCAAGCGGTGATACTGGCCCAAGCCAGCGGACAGGATGCGCTGCATCAGGCCGCTCAGACAGGGTTGGATGCGGCGCGCGCAGCGAAAGTCACACCGAGTAGCCCCTGAACGGTATATTCGACAATGCCCTTTACAGGTCAATACCAGCCGTTTAATATTGCTATCGAGCCTGCCCAGGGCGGCTACCGGGTACAGGTGCTGGATTCACCGGACGGTCAGACCGAAGGCTTCTTTGTTCTGCCATTCACCCATTCACCCGCCGGATGGGTGTCCGGGCAATCTTCCCTGGAAGATATCGGTGGACAGCTTTTCAACGCGCTTTTTGAGGGTCCGGTAGGCGAACAACTGCGCGCCAGCCAGGCCCGGACATCGACTGCCGCGGGTCTGCGTATCAATTTGCGGCTGAACAATGCACCCGAATTGGCCTCTCTGCCTTGGGAGTTGCTCTATGACACCACCCACCATCGCTTCCTTGCCCTCTCCCAACGTACGCCCATCAACCGCTATTTGGCTCTGCCCCTGGCCGAGGAGAAGCTGGTCGTCCAGCCGCCTCTGCGTATTCTGGCCCTGCTCTGTGCGCCCACAGACTACGAACCACAGCTACAGGTGGATGTTGAGTACGCGCGCTTGCAAGCAGCGCTGCAAGCACCGATCCACGCGACTGATGTTGTATTGGACAAACTGGATAACGCCACCTGGCCCGCGCTCCAATCCTATCTGCGCCAGCATCCGGTCCACATTCTGCATTTTGTCGGCCACGGCTACTACGACGCCAGAGATAACAGCGGCGGTCTGATCTTTGAGGATGACGCAGGACTGGGTCAGAAGATTTCAGCCCGTCGGCTTGCCCCCCTGCTCCACAGCCATTCCTCCTTACGGCTGGCCGTTCTCAATGCCTGTGCTGGGGCAGTGGCGTCGTCGGTAGATCCCTTTACTGGCGTGGCGCAAACCCTGGCTCAACAGGGGCTGCCGGCCGTGGTTGCTATGCAACAGGCCATTTCGGACCAGGCTGCCGTCCTTTTTGCCGAGACTCTCTATGCGGCCATCGCTGATCACTACCCATTGGATGCGGCGCTCTCCCAGGCTCGCATTGCCCTCAACGGGAGTAGCAGCCGGGAGTGGGCCACACCCGTTCTCTTCTTGCGCAGCGCAGACGCCGCCATCTTCTCCCCGCAGAAGCCGCAACTGGATAAATCACCGGCGATGAAATGGCACCCCGTCGGTGCGCGCTGGCTGGGTATCGGTCTGGCTGGGCTTGTCTTGCTGGTAGGGGTAGGGCAACTCTATCTACACAGCAACCCCCTGCTCCAGAGCGTAGTAGGCGCAATACTGGCGCTGTTGGCCGCCCTCGTGGGTTTGCTAGGTATCCGCAACGATCCGACACTATTCCCGCGTCTCAGCCAATACGTAGCCAAAGTACCCACCGCCCGCTGGGGGATGGGCGGACTATTGGCCCTGGGCCTGGTTCTTTGGACGGTCTGGGGTTTCAATGAACTGGGAAGCGCCAACTGTCACCCGATATTGGGCTGCAAACCCGATGGGGAAGAGTGGTTTGCCGTGGCAGAATGGAAGTCCACCGGGGATCTTACACCCCAGGAACAGAGCCTGGCTGCTAATATGCGTCGTGTTATCTACCAAAAACTCAATCTGGTGGATGGGCTAAGCGGCATTGATCTGGACAGCCCACAGTTGGGTGGAGAGGCAGTGGCAGGGCTGGACATCTGGCTGATAGGAGAGTATCAACGCTTTGCAGTCAGCCAGCTTTCGGCAGAAGTCAACCGCCGGGGTCGCCTGCTGGACACGATCAGCGTACAGGAAGATATCTCCTCCCAACCCGACGAAACCGAGACTATCTGCTTGCTGGATTTACAGAACCGACTTGCGTTGGGCATTCTGGAAGTGCTGGAAATCGATGTGAGCGAGCAGCTACGCCAGTCAATGGGCGGAGTGCCCACTGCCAGTTGCGCGGCCCTGCGCCTGAACAACGAAGCGGCCACCCTCACTGCACAAGGCAACAGTCTGCTCCGGGCACAAATTCTGCTGGAAGATGCCCTGACCCGGGACCCCAACTATGCAGACGCCTACAACAATCTGGGCCGGGTCTATTACCTGCGGGGAGAATATCCCCAGGCTATCGAACATTTTCAAAAGGCCATCGATATCCTGCCATCCGATGCTCTCTATCACGCCAATTTGGGGCTGACCTTTGAACGGTCGGGAAATTACGACGCGTCAATTGCAGCCTATGCGCGCGCGCTTGAGCTTGACCGGGCCAACGCACAGGCCTACAACAATCTTGGCTTCACCTATCTGCTGCGCGGCGATTTGGAAGATGCGCACAAAACACTAACCATCGGGCTGGAATTGGAGTCAAACCGGGCCGAACTCCACAAAAATTTGGGACGAACGCTTCTGGAGCAGGACAAACCAGCCCTGGCTATGACAGCATTACAGCGGGCCATTGAACTCTTCCCGGAATATGCCGAAAGCTATTTCTACCTGGCTCTGGCCCATCACGCCCTGGGCGAGAGCGAAAACGCCTGCAATATACTTCTCTTTGATTATTTCGATCTGGTGAAAACGGTGGACATCGACCCGGAGCGCTTCGCTCAGGCGGAAAAACTCTATTTTTTGGAATGGCACTGCGAATAGCTGGAGCGATGCGCAAATAACCCAGCCAAAAGAGAGGGCCATTAACGATTGCGAACACGCTGAAGGACGATTGATTGGTAAGATCAGATCAGGTCGTGGTCAAATCCAAACAATCTGTAAGTACGCTATAGGCAGCGTCTCTGCACAATTTTTTGTCAGGGATGGCTTGATGAAGAAGGAGCAGAGAGATGCGCAAGAAGATATTCAGCCTCCTGTTGGCCCTATCCATCGCTCTTTTATCAGCTTTTGGGTCTCCCCGCCCTGCGAACGCAGGACGAATTGTTCCATCTATTCGGGCAGACAGCCAGACCGATGATCTTATCGTCGCCTGGCATCTGCCCCTCCTGATTGCCAGCAGCGGCAGCCAAGCCATCGATCAGTGCGTGCGTATGGCCTTTGCCGTCAACCGTTGGAATACTACTCTCACCGGCACGCTTTCCTACTCTGCCTCCCAGACCGAGACATACGACCCATCCCCCCGAGACCGTCTGCGCGTGATCTATGCCGATGGAAGCAGGGCAGAATTTCGATTCTCCAAAATCCAGGGCTATGTGGATATGGGAGCGGACGAATTCCTCAGCAACGATTACCAACTCGATTGTCAGGCTACAGCCGGTTCCACGGCCGATCTGCGGGTGGTGGCAAACCGCACAGGCAGTATCGTATCGGTTACATCTTCCGGTTCATTGAGCTTTGCGGAGACTGTCTACGATATCGATGTGGAGAGCAGCAGCGATATCTACTTTGAATCCAGCTTTGGCGGATCGGAATATCGCAGCAAGACGACGCTGGCTGGCGAGGCAACCAGCAGCGGTTTTGCATTAGAGTTTGACGAGAGCCTTTTCTATCACCAGGTCACATTCGAGGGCGAATCTGCCGCACTCAACCAACGCACAACAAACAGCCAATGGCAGGGCCAGGGCAGTCGTTACACGCTTCAGAAGGGCTGGCTGACCCAATCGTATAAAGATGGCAAGCCGTCGCGTCTACAGAGCGAGTGGCGCGCTTCGGGCACTCTCCAGCGCGACAACCGGGCCTGGGGTGACATCAGCGGCCAACTCACCGATAATTATTTCCATGCGCAGGCGACTGTGGGCGGGCAGACGATCAACCTGCAATCGATCCCCCTGACTGCTTCGGCACCACTGATTGCTCCTGCCATTAGCGGCAGAGAGCCAACACTGACCAGCCGCACCCCCGACGGCAAGACGATTTGGGAAGCCAACACTCTGGAGCGGACGGCTATCGCTGTCAAGCTCCTCGCTCTGTCGTTCGGCCTGGAAGAAGAATTTATGCTACCCATTGTCTCCCAGATGGGGGTCGATGACAGCACAATGGCTGCCGTTGTCATTTTGACTGCACGGATGCAAAACGGCTCGCTCGAATACGACTCCGCCCACGGCTTGCTTCAGGAAGCGCTTGACGATCTGGGCAACACCGGGCAGGAGGACGTGGAGGCAGGGCTGCTCACCGAACTGGGCCGGACTCTTGTCTATCTGGGCGATATGCGTACAGCCCTGACCCATTTCGAGCGGGCATTGTTGCTGCACCGGCAAGTTAATGATGCGGAGCAGCAGGCTGTTGTACTGGCGAATATGGCCTACATCTACGACGCGCAAGCTGAGTATGAGAAAGCATTGACCAATTATCTGGCGGCGTTGGAGGCCTATAGGCGACTGAATGCCGCATCAACTACGGCTCCCAGCCTCTCGCAGGAACTTTTCCAAGTGCGCTCGCCTTTCAATCAGCGTGCTATTTACAACAATATCGGTTCTCTTTATCACACATTGGGTGAGGATAGAAAGGCGGAGAATGCCTATAAAAATGCCCTTTCAATCAGCCAGAAAGCCGCAGACACAGCCGGCCAGGCTACGGCTCTGCACAATCTGGGCAAGCTCTATACGGACACGGGAGACTACGCAAAATCCCAGACCGCACTGGAGGAAGCGCTGGCGATTGCCAATTCCCGCTTCGACCCCAATGGCAGCGGGCATATTCTAGCTGCCCTGGGTGATCTGTCCGATGCGCAGAAAGAATATGACGACGCGCTGGAGTACTATGCCCAAGCGCAGAGACTTTTTGCCGGCAGCGAAAATGGCCCTGGCGCGGCGTTGGTGGACAATCAGATTGGGTTGACCCGTCTCAAGCTGGCTGATTACAAAAATGCCGTCAAACATCTGCAAAAGGCGTTGACATTTTATGAGGGCAACGGGTATCGCACGGATCAGGCGACAGTTCTCAGTAATCTGGGGTTTACCCAAGAGGAGCAGGGAAATCTGACCGAAGCACTGGCATCCTATCGCCAAGCTGTTGGGGTCATCGAAACAATCCAGGGCGAAATCCGCATTGACAGCGCCAAGAGCGCGTTCCTGGCTGGTGCAAGCGGCGTCTATTCCCACCTGATCGATCTCCTGTGGCAAACGGGCAAAGAGTCAGAAGCTTTTACCTACGCCGAGCGCGCCCGTGCCAGGGCCTTCCTTACCCTGATTGGTAATGCGCCGCTGTCGCTGCAAACTGGCTCCGACAAAGATCTGGCGGCCCAAGAAACAGCCCTGCGCAACAGAATTTATGATTTGCAGAATGCGCTGGTGGCCGAAAAAGACAGACCCCAAGATGCAGAAGCATCGCGCAGCGACCAACTGGCCGAAGATTTGAAAGCCGCTCGCACTGAATACGAGCAGCTTCTTACCCGTCTCAAGTTGACCAATCCAGAATACGCAGCGATCACACAAATTGAGACGCTCTCTCTGGCCGAAGTACGCGCTGGCGCGTTGGATGACGAAACGACACTGATCGAGTACTTCGTGCTGGAAGACCGCACCCTCGCTTGGGTAATCGACCGTAACCGCACCCGCACTGTGGAATTGAAGATTGACTACACCCAATTGGTACACTCAGTGGACCGACTGCGCTACTTTATTGCAGACAAAGACCCGGCTGCTGTCACTACAGCAGGCCAACTCTATTCTGCACTGATTGCACCTCTGACCCCTCACATTCGCCACGAGAATCTGGTGATTGTACCCCACAATGTCCTGCACTATCTGCCTTTTGCCGCCCTCTGGAACAGCCGCACCCAACGCTATCTTCTCGAAGACTACACGATTTCCCATGCGCCCAGTGCCAGCGCATTACCCTTTCTCCAGGCGAAAAGCAATCTAGATCGCGGACAACTGTTAGCCCTGGGCAACCCAGACAATTCATTGTCCTATGCCAGCACAGAAGTGGTCGCGGTCGCCGCTCTCTACGGCACACGCGCCTATTTGGGGTCTCAAGCCAGCGAAAGCCGTTTTCGCAGCAGTGCATCCCAGGCAGACATCCTGCTATTGGCTGTACACGGAATTTACGAACCATCGACTCCACTCTTTAGCCGCGTAGAACTGGCAAAAGGCAATGGGCAGGACGGTTTTCTGGAGGTCCACGAAATCCTTGGACTGGATCTGAAAAACGCCAATCTGGTAGTGCTTTCCGCCTGTAATGCAGCATTGGGCAAACAGACAAGCGGTGATGAAATCGTCGGGTTGACCCGCGCCTTTCTGACCGCGGGAGCACCGGCGGTCGTCTCCACCCTCTGGGCCATCAACGATGAGGCATCCGCCGTGTTGATGGAGACCTTTCATCGACACCTGAAAATCGACGGGTTGACTATTGCCCAATCCCTGCGTCAAGCCCAGATCGACGTTCTCGCGGATGAGAAGTGGGCCTTGCCCTACTATTGGGCTGCATTTATGCTTACTGGTGACGATCAGTAATTCATGTGTTTCCAGTATCCACCCGATACATACTGCCCTGATTCTCGACAAATTTGACGGCTGGGAATCAGAACAGGTTTGGTATTGAATATCCTCGGTGCGATTCTGATAGACTATGCGTTCCTCTTTCGTCCAGCAATCTGAAACGCGATGTGTGAGATCTATTGGCATCTTCTCACGCATTGCGTTTCACGCTTTGCCTGCCAATTTGTCAAAACTCATACGCCCTGCTCTTTGACATCCCCCCGCCCTATGCTATCATAACGTCCACAACCGCATAGACCAGTTGCTCTTATCACGAGAGGTGGAGGGAACGGCCCTGTGAAGCCTCGGCAACCGGCAGCAGAAATCGATAGCGATTTCCCCTGTGTCAGGTGCCAATTCCGTCGGTGTGATACACCGAAAGATGAGATGCGCGCCGAACGTCGCCGCACCCCTCTTGCCCGTGTATCCACCGGCAGAGGGGTTTTTTATTGCGTATTGCGTATTGCGTATTGCATAAGGTGGCAAAGCCACAAGCCATGTGACCGCGAATGGGAGGATTACGCGAATAGTTGGTTCGTGGTGGTCGAATGTGGGTACCCACAAAGATCATTTGCGCCTGATCTATTCGCGCTATCCTCCCTATTCGCGGTCATATACCGACGGCGACAACTAACGCATAAGACGTCGATCTTGCGCTGGTATGGAGTATTGCGTATTGCGTATTGCGCACTCGTAGAAACGTGAACTGTGAAACGTGAGATCATTCGTATCAATTCACGTTTCACGTTTCCCCCACCGACCAGTTCCACCGCCCGCCTGTTCATCACTCAATCTTACGAAATACAAAATACGCAATACGCACCCATTCCCGGAGACCCACCCAATGCCCACCCAACACCCCAGCCGCCTTTCCCCCCAAACCACCGCCATCCACGCCGGCGAAGCCCAGTTTATCTCCCACCACAGCCTGACTGTGCCGATTGTGCAGACGGCCACCTACACTTTTGCCGACACGGCCGCGCTGGTGGCCTATGAAGAAGAGCAGATGTTTTGGGACGTGCCCGAGCGGGTGGAGTACGGGCGCTATGGCAACCCGACGGTCTATGCGGCCCAGGCCAAACTGGCCGCGCTGGAAGGCGCGGAGGATGCCCTGCTCGTCTCCAGCGGGATGGCGGCCATCACCACCACACTGCTGATTCTGCTCTCCCAGGGCGATCACTTCATCATCACCGAAGACTGCTACCGGCGCACCCGCATCTTCTGCAACTCCTTCCTGGCCCGCTATGGCATCGAATGTACGACAGTCAAACCCGGCGACTACGACGGGATGGAAGCCGCCATCCGCCCTCACACAAAGCTCATCTTCTCCGAATCCCCCACCAATCCCTTTCTGCGCTGTCTCGACTACCCCCGGCTGGTGGAGATCGCCAAGCGCCACAACCTGAAGACGGTCATCGACAGCACTTTTGGCACACCGGTCAACATCCGCCCTTTGGAATACGGCGTCGATCTGGTGGTGCATAGCGTCACCAAATATCTGGCCGGACACAACGACCTGCTGGCCGGCTGTGTAGTGGGCAGCTTTGCAATGACCAGCCTGCTGCACCAGGCCCAGGGGGTGATCGGCGCGATTGTCGATCCCCACACGGCCTTTCTCATCCTGCGCGGGCTGAAAACCCTGGGGCTGCGTATGGCCCAGCACAACGCCAACGGGCTGGCCGTCGCTCGCTTTCTGGAAGCGCACCCCCGCATCCGCCGAGTCTGGTATCCCGGCCTGGAGAACCACCCGGACTACGCCCTGGCCGCGGCTTCGATGACCGGCTTCGGCGGCGTCGTCAGCTTTGAGGTGGAGAGCGACGGCCCCGGCGCCAGCCGCTTCATCGACAGCCTGCGCATCCCCAAAATCGCGCCCAGCCTGGGCGGTGTGGAGAGTCTGGTCGAGCAGCCCTACATCATCAGCTATTACGACGTTTCACCCGAAGAACGCCTGGCCCTGGGCATCCGCGACGAACTGGTGCGCCTGGCCCTGGGCGTGGAAGACACGAACGATCTGATTGCGGATTTGGAACAGGCGTTGGAGAGGGTGTAGGGTAAGACTGGGGATCAGAGATTGGGGACTGGGGACTGGGCGTCCGTATTGCGTATTCCGTAAGGCTCGTTCCCATCGCTCCGCGTGGGAACGCTTCCCGGACGCTCCGCGTCCTGAACGGGTCTACAAGTGATTTCGTGTTGACTCGCTGGGTTTCGACAGGCTCAACCTAAAGGTTTCGACAGGCTCAACCTAAAGGTTTCGATACGGCGGGAAACAGCCCCCGCCTACCCTTCGATGAACTCAGGACACCGCACAACCAGCGCTGGCCTTACGCCGCAGAGCACGACCCGCAACTAACGCACGTGCGTTAGATCTTGCGCTGGTACGGAGTATTCCGTTCGGCGACACCTGCCCCTGCCACCTGCCACCCAATGCGCACACATCAACTGCTTACTCTTTACCTCTTACTCCTCACGCTCCTTGCGGCCTGCGCTGCGCCCCCGCCCCTGGCCTCGGCCAATGTGGTGGGTGCGCTCAGCGGCCCGGTGGACGCCTCCTTCGCCCGGGCCTTCGAGCCGGTAGAGTTCGCCTTCCCCGGGGATCACGGCCCCCACGACGATTTCGCTACCGAGTGGTGGTACTACACGGGCAATCTGACCGGCGCTGACGGCGGCGAGTACGGCTATCAACTCACCTTCTTCCGCAGCGCGCTGGCCCCCGGACAACCGCAGCGCACCTCCACTCTGGCCGCCACCCAACTGTATATGGCCCATTTCGCCCTCACCAGCGGCCCGGCCAACGAGCATCGGGCCTTCGACCGTTTCAGCCGGGGCGCAGGTGGGCTGGCCGGGGCCACCGGCGACCCGCTCTACGCGGTCTGGCTGGAGGATTGGCGGGCCGAGCAGACCGGGCCGGACAGTTACCGGCTCACAGCGCAAGTCGAGGGACCAGAGGGTATAGTGGCGCTGGATTTGGCCCTGACCGAAAGCCAGCCGCCGCTCCTCCACGGCGACCGGGGACTCAGCCAGAAGGGACCGGAGCCGGGCAACGCCAGCTACTATTACAGCCTTGTGCGTCTGGAAAGCCAGGGCAGCGTCACCCTGGACGGCGTGACGACGACGGTCAACGGCCTGAGTTGGATGGATCACGAATTCGGCACCAGCGCGCTCAGCGGCGACGCGCTGGGCTGGGACTGGTTCGCAGCCACTCTGGACAACGGCGCGGTGCTGATGTTTGCCCAGGTGCGCTCGGCCAGGGGCCAGCCCCAGGAGATCTTCGAGGGGACCCTCCGCTATGCCGACGGTCGCCAGGTCGTCATTCGGCCCGACGACTTCACCCTCACCCCCACCAGTCAGTGGAGCAGCCCGACAACCGGCATCGCATACCCGTCTGGCTGGCAGGTCAGCTTCCCCGCCTACGCCATCGACCTGACGATTGAACCGCTCATCCCGGACCAGGAGATGGGGCTGACTTTCAACTATTACGAGGGCGCGACGACAATTCGTGGTACAATGGAAGGCGCGGCGGTTGGCGGACGGGGCTATGTGGAGTTGACCGGCTACGGCAGTGCAACCGGCGGTTTTCAGCGATAGGAGATTCTGATGACTACAGTCACAATCGAAGATGGATTTCGCATGACTTTGCCGGAAGAATTACGCAGTACGTTATGCGTGGGGGATGAGCTTCTGGCAAGTCGGGACAACAGCGGACGCATTATTCTTTCTGTCAAGTCGGAGATGCAGCAGGCGCTGGACGAAGTATTTGGCATTTGGGCAGATCGCACGGATATTCCGAGTGACGGCGTCGAATATGTGAATCGGATTCGCAGTGGCAAGCGGTTTTCAGTGATAGGAGATTCCCAATGACTACAGTGACGATCGAAGACGGATTCAAAGTTGCTTTGCCAGAAGCAGCCCGGAAATTTTTCTGCGAAGGCGACGAAGTTATCGTCACGCGCAATGGAGACGGACATTTTGTAATTTTGACTCTTCAGCAATTACAGGAAAAACTGGACGAATCGTTTGGCATGTGGGCTGACAGAACAGACATCCCCAGCGATGGCGTCGCCTTCGTCAATGAAATACGTCAGGGTTATCTGGTCAATGAAGATCGTTGATACGGATGTATTGCTTGATCACTTTCACGGCAATCAGGCGGCAGCCGAATTTGTCACGTCACATATCAAGCGCGGAGAAGTCCTGACAATTTCTGCGATTTCCGTCACCGAAATAACGGGTGGAATGCGTGAAGGGGAACAGGGGCGTACTGCCTGGCTGCTGTATCAATTTGAAGTCCTGGATGTGGACGAAGCAATCGCACGTCAAGCAGGCCGTTTTCTGCGCACCTACCGGAACAAATAATCTCGCGTTGACCTCAGCGACGCCATCATTGCCGCCACTGCCTTCCTGCGCGGGGCAGACATCGTAACCCGCAACACCCGCCACTATCCTATGCCCGAAGTGCTGGTGATCGAACCCTACCAGCGCGGCACGGGCGACTAATCTTTCGAAACAGGCCAACGAGGAGAGACCCGATGGGCGACTGGCAAAGCCACTTTATCCAAACCAACGGCATCCGCATCCACTGCCACCGCACAGGTGGCGACAAACCCGCGCTGGTGCTGCTCCACGGCATCACCGACAACGGGCTGTGCTGGACACGGGCGGCCCGCGCGCTGGAAAATGATTACGATATTCTGATGGTAGACGCCCGGGGCCACGGCCTTTCGGACAAACCCGAAGATGGCTACACCGCCGCCGACTACGCCGCGGACTTTGCCGGGCTGATCGAAGGGCTGGGATTGGGACCCGTGCTGGTGATGGGCCATTCGTTGGGCGCGGTCAATGCGGCCGCGCTGATCGCCAACCACCCCCATCTGGTGCGGGGCGCGGTGTTGGAAGACCCGCCCTGGCGCGACGCAAACGATCCTCAAAACCAGGCGACGCCGGAAGAGGCCAAAGCCTGGATGGACGGCTGGCGGGCCAGTCTCATCGCCAAACAGCAACTTTCCGCGGAGGAAATCATAGCGGATGGCCGTGCCCAGTCCCCCACCTGGCACGACGACGAATTCCCCAGTTGGGCGCAAGCCCAATTGCAGGTCTATCCCGGCGTTCTCGGCAAGAGCCAATTCCCGGCCTGGACAGAAGTAGTCCCCCAGCTTTCCTGCCCCACACTGCTCGTCACCGGCGACAAAAGCCGGGGGGCGATTGTGACCCAGGAGTTGGCAGCGAAGGTCTGCGCGGCTAACCCAAACATTTCCCACGCCCACATTGCCAACACCGGCCACAGCATCCGCCGGGAAGGTTTCGAGCAATACGTGGCCGCGGTGCGCGCCTTTCTGGCAGAGTTGCACAAATAAAGCGGGACGCAGATTTTTATGATTTGAATTGATTTTCGGTAACTGCTCAGGCATCCACGACTTATTAACCACGGAAAACACGGAACACACTGAAAAAAGCGAGAAATTTCCGCGTATTCTGTGTATTCAGTGGTTATTTCTGTCGTTGGCTGAGTATTTGGGTAGTTACGATTTTCGCTGATATGCCAGAGCCCGCCTTTCCATCATAAAAATCGTAACTACCCAGGGTGCGACGCACTCGCCAAGAGTAGATTCTACTGCAAAATGGGAGTGGCGAGTACGTCGCACCCTGGGCCTGAGTGGATACTAAAAATCATCCCTTTCTGCGTCTATCTGCGTCCACCCTTTGGTTTCCCTCCTATGACCGGTGAACGAATTCTGATTGTGGAAGACGAGCGGGCGGTGGCCCGGGGGCTGGAATACGGCTTGCAGGCCGACGGCTACCAGGTGATCTGGGCGCGCACAGGCGCCGAGGCCCTGCAACTGGCCCGCGCCGAAAACCCGGCCCTGATCACCCTGGACATCCGCCTGCCCGACACCAGCGGCTACGACGTCTGCCGGGCCCTGCGCGCCGAGGGCTTTCGCCAGCCTGTGCTGATGCTCACAGCGCGTGACGAAGAGGTGGACAAAGTGCTGGGGCTGGAATTGGGCGCGGATGATTACGTCGTCAAACCCTACAGTCTGCGCGAAGTGACCGCCCGCATCCGCGCCCTCCTGCGCCGGGCCTACGGCGACCTCTCGGCCAGCGGGTCCGACATCCCTCTGCGCTTCGGCGATCTGGAGATCGACCCGGCCCGGCTGACCGTGCGCAAAGGCGGCGAGAACGTCGAGCTTACCCCCACCGAATTCCGCCTGCTCCACCACCTGGCCGCCCACGCCGAATGGCCCATCACCCGGGCCGTGCTCATCGAAACGATTTGGGGCTACGACAGCGAGATCGGCGGCGAGCGCACAGTGGATGTACACATCCGCCATCTGCGCACAAAAATTGAAGACGACCCGGCCACACCCCGCCATATCATTACTGTGCGGGGTGTAGGGTATATGTTTCAGGGGTAAATGTGGCAAGTGGCAGGTAGCAGGTGACTGGCGGGTCAATATTTGTGGAAGTGTGCTTACCTGCCATTTTCGACCTGCAACTCTCGGCTTTGTTACGATCCCTTAACACTTTCTCCCCGTTTTTTTCACATCTTTTCCGTACACTGGAAACAGGACCAGACAGGGGCGCTTTCCTGCTCTGCTTGAATATCCACATATGTACAGGAGCTTTGTATATGGAACAACAGCCGAAGAAATCCCGCTTGAATACGCGCACCCTGCCCTGGGGCGCAGTGGTGCTGGTAATTGCCGCTCTGCTTGTCTTTGCCGGCGCGGCCCTGGCCCAGGAGACCACACCCCAGCCCCCAGCCATTTCCGAAGAAGCGACCAAACCCGCAGCCGGGCTGGTCGTCATTCACGTAGAGGCTGACAGCCCGGCCGCCGCGGCTGGCGTGGCCCGGGGCGATATCATTTTGGCCGTGGACGATGACGCCGTAAATACAATGGCCGAACTCAGGCACGTAATCGCTTCCCACGACCCTGGGGATGTGATTGTGCTGAGCGTGACCCACGGCGACGAAGCACGCAGCCTCTCGGCCACCCTGGGCGACAACGACGACACGCCCCTGTTGGGGCTGCTGGCCGTAGGTGACCTGGCGAGCGAAAAGAAGATGGATGCCTGGGGTAAGCAGGGCTATGACAAGCCCGGACGGGGTGGTCGTGGACAGAGCCAAATGCCCGCTATGCCCTTTGGCCGGGGACAGATGCCGGATATGCCTTTTGGCCGGGGTGATATGCCGGATATGCCCTTTGGCCGGGGTGGACAGGGGATGATGTGGATAGCCGCCGACGGCGCGCTGGTGATGGATGTGATGGAAGAGAGCGCGGCCGCGGTGGCGGGTCTCCAGGCCGGTGATGTCATCACAGCCCTCAATGACGTGGCTGTTGCCAACAGCGACGAACTGATTGCCGTGCTTGGTGATCACAAACCCGGCGATGTGGTCACACTTACCTACAACCGGGACGACGCAACCGCCAGCGCGGAAGCTACTCTGGGCGCACACCCCGACGACGAGACAAAAGCCTATCTGGGCGTGCAGCTTGCCCCGGCTGATCCTTCTCACCTGCGTATGCAAAAGGGCGAGGGGATGATGCCCTTCTTCTCCGGCAGCGAGATGATGAGCGGTGTCCATCTGGTCGCTGTGACAGAAGACGGCCCCGCAGCAAAAGCGGGTCTGGAAGCAGGCGACTGGATCAGCGCAGTCAACGGCGAGGAGATCAGCGATCCCCAGGCCTTGGTGGACGCGGTGAAAGCCGCCAAACCCGGCGACGAAATGGTGCTGACTGTGCAGGGCAGCGACGACGAGGAAGCGGCTGAGGTGACTGTGACTCTCGGCACAAACGACGAGGGCAGCGCGCTTCTCGGCGTACAGATCGGCGGCGCTATGCGCGTCCAGCGAGGCCCGGACGGGATGAACTTCGACTTCCACCAGTTCCGAGGCCAGGATGGCGAAGGCCGGGGACAAATGCCCTTCTTCTTTGGTCGTCCCGGTCAACAGCAGGATGGGGGTCGCTTCGAGTTTCGTATGCCCCAATTCCGTTTCCAGATGCCCGGCAATGACGACGCCCCTGCTACGCCCGATGCCCGCTATCAACAGCAGCCCGGCTACAGCACGCAAGGGGCGTAAGGAGATTTTTGCGTATTGCGTGTTGTGTAGGCAGTGACGCCTGAGCGACAAAGAAAAGTGATGCGTGAAACGTGAGTTCAGACGATACTCTCACGTTTCACGTCTTCACGTTTCCCCACGCAAATCGTGGCTGCATCACCTTACGCAATACGCAATACCCAATGTTCCACTCCATCCGCTGGCGGCTCATCCTCTCCTATATGGGTTTAACGCTCCTGACCGTTCTTCTGGTCGGAGCGTTGGCTCTTGCCCTGCTGCGTCAATACGCGGAGCGGCGGGCCGATCAGTCCTTGCGGGCCAATGCCCAGGCCATTGCCACCCAGGCCCACCCCCTTCTTGCCGGTCGCACCCTGCGTATGATTGAGCTGGAAAGATTGGCCGTTACCGCCGCGTTTTTTGGCGGCGTGCGGGTGCGGATACTGGATATGGACGGTCATCTGCTGGTAGACTCTAACGATGCGGCCCCTGCCGAGGGGGCCAGCCTCTCCCTGCGCCCCCAATCCTTCCTTGTCCCCGGTGCCGAAAGCGGACTCATTTTTACTCTGCCACCGATGAACCGGCGGGGGATGATGCCCGGCAACTGGGCCGGGGCCATCGTCAGCGAAACCGATGAGAAGACCGGCGTCGTCACCATCCACCGTTTTCCGGGAATGTTTGGCAGCCGACTGGAGTTTAACGACATAGAGAGCGACGAACCACCTGTCCGGCGTGATGACGAGGAATCCCTGCGCCGCCCCCGGCAGGTCTGGCAATTGATCTACGGCGAGGACGAGACCCCGCCACCCCTGCCCGTCTCCGATCTGGTGGTGACCCTCCCCATCGGCGATCCGGCTGCCCCCACCGGCTTTGTAGAGTTGAGCGGCGGCCCCGATTTTGTCTCCGAATCTCTGCGCAGCGTGCGGCGCTCTTTTGGTGTGGCCGGTTTGGGCGCAGGGCTGCTGGCCGTCATCGTCGGGTTGCTGGTCAGCCGGGGACTGACCGCGCCCATCCTTTCTCTGGGCGATGCGGCCCGGCGTATGGGGGAGGGCGATCTGACAGCCCGTGCCCCTCTGCAAAGCAGCGACGAAATCGGCCAGGTGGCGGCCTCCTTCAACCGCATGGCCGAGGGTCTGCAAAGCAGCTTTGCCGAACTGGAAGCGGAACGGGACGCGTTGCGCCGTTTTGTGGCCGACGCCTCCCACGAGCTGCGCACCCCCATCACCGCCCTGAAATCCTTCAACGAATTGCTCGCCGGCCCCGCGGCCAACGACCCTGCGGCCCAGACCGAATTTTTGGCCGAAAGCGCGGTGCAGGTGGCGCGGCTGGAGTGGATCACCGCCAATCTGCTCGATCTGTCGAGGCTGGATGGCCGGCTGGTGGCCCTGGACCTGGCGGATCACGACCTGGCCGAACTCATCGAAGAAGTCGCTGCACCCTTCTATACTCTGGCCGGCGAGAGGGGAATTGGCCTCACCGCCCGCCCGCTTGCCGAACCCCTCACCCTTACCTGTGATCGGGTGCGAATGGTGATGGCCCTCTCCAATCTGCTGGACAACGGCCTGAAGTATTGTGCAGCAGGGGATGAAGTGGAGATCGGCGCAGCCAAAGAGGGCGGAATGGTCCGCCTGTGGGTGGCCGACAGTGGACCGGGGATCGACGAAGAAGAGCAGAGGCACATCTTCGAGCGCTTCTACCGGGGACGCACCCGCGCTGCTGACGGCGCAGAGATTCCCGGCAGCGGGCTGGGGCTGTCTATCGTTGCCAGCGTCGTCCAGGCCCACGGGTGGACCATTCGGGTGGAGAGTGGAGTGGGAGAAGGGGCGAAATTTGTCGTGGAGATGGATGCTGGGATGATGAGATAAGTGAGTCCCTGGCAGAATCCCAGCATCCCAGCATCCCGCCTGTCAGGAGTAGTAGAGCAGAATCTCCCCCACCCGCCGGGCCCAATCTCCCGTTGCCGTCCATCCGGCAATCTGGGAGTGCAGATTGTCCAGTTGCGCGCTCAGGGCCTCGCGAATGTGCATCTGCCCCACCAGCCGGTCGAAGTGGCCGTAGCCCGGTGCGTTGGCCGCGGTGGGGTAGGGCAGCCAGGCGAATTCCTCCCGGTGCAAATCAATCACCTCGGCCAGAAGCAACAGACCGGCCTGTACGGGCCGGGCCCGCTGGGCATCCACCCCGTGCAGCATCACCCCGTGGCAGAGTTCCCCCGCGTATTTACCGCTGGATGGTGTAAACTGGACAGGGCGGGCCACAATCCCCGGCGCGTCCAGACTATTGAAGCCGTCAACCACAGCCAGGCTGTCCAGCCAGGGCGCGCCCACCTGTTGGAATGGATTGGCCGTGCCCCGGCCTTCGCTCAGATTTGTCCCCTCAAAAAAGCAGGTGCCCGGATAGACCAGTGCGGCTTCATAGGAGGGCATAGACGGCGACATCGGCACAAATGGATTGCCCGTGGCCGGCCAGTGGTCCCTGCGACTCCAGCCACCCATCTTCACAACCATCAAATCCAAAGACAATCCCTTCTCTCTGTGCCAGAGCCGGGCCAGCTCTCCGGCAGTCAGGCAGTGGCGGATGGGAATATCCCAGCGGCCCACAAAAGTGGAGATGTGGGCCTCGTCCAGCATCGGCCCTTCGGCGTCGGCCAGATAGCCGCCCAGGGGATTGGGCCGGTCCAGCACCCACAAAGGCAGGCCGGTTTCGGCGCAGGCTTCCATCACGTGGGAGAGGGTCCAAATGTATGTGTAGAAACGCGCCCCCACATCGGGGATGTCGAAAAGCAGCAGGTCCAGCCCGGCCAACTGCTCTGGGCTGGGGCGAAAGGTCGCGCCGTAGAGGCTGTGGACAGGCAGGCCAGTGAGGGGATCGAAGCTGTGGCCGATCTCCGCGCCGTCGGCCGCGGCCGCGCCCAGCCCGTGTTCCGGGGAAAAGAGAGAGACGAGATTCACCCCGGCTTCCTGCAAGGCCAGCCGGGTGGGGGTGAGCCGGTGGGTATAGACCGCACTGGTGGCCCCGGCGTCGTTGGTCACCAGCCCGACCCGTTGCCCTGCCAATTGACCCAGCATTCCTGACAGCAGCATATCAATTCCGTAGCGTACGCCGACTTTTTCAGCACTCATTGCATTTTCTCCCTATCAGTTGGATACGGATGGCACGGACAAAATGGATGTACCTGTTCAGCCACCCCACCCTAGCCCTCCCCATTCCAGGCAGGGAACTGGAGCGACTCCTCCCCCAGAGTGGGGGAGGTTGGGTGGGGGTGAACAGGTACAAATGGATTTGCCCGGATGTGAGAAAAGAACGGCCCGGTTCATCAGAACCGGGCCGCACAAGCCGAAAGAGATTTGAACGCAGGGCAAAGGACTTTTCACGCTTCTTACCCGCTACAATCCGCCCGATCCAGAAAATCCGCGTTCTATTTTTACGCGATAGTCTTGGCGGCTACCCCGTTGCCGTTCGCCCCGACCCGGCTCTTGTCCTGGTGCTTCTTGCCCTCTTCGATCAGCATGACAGGAATGCCGCCGCGGATGGGGTAGCGGTAGCCGTTGCGGGGGTTGAGCAGGAATTTACCCCCTTCGATCAGTTCCAACTTGCCTTTGTCTTCGGGATCGACCAGAATCTCCAGCAATTGGGCGCTGATCTCACCGCCCAGGGGTGTCTCTTCCAAGGGGGTGATGGGGGTATCGGGCAATACACCCGCGCCGGCCCCGGATTTCGCCGGTTGGCCGCCCAGGACATTCTTCACCACATAGACCACACCGGCCACAAAGGCGATGAAAAAGAGAAACTTCAGAAAACCCTTCATTTTTTCCTCCACTAGGTATCAGATAGGACAAACTCTATCTATCATAGCACAGGTGAGATGGGGGGAGAAGTTGCAGGCTGCTGATCGACCAGAAAGCTGGAAATCCACGTCAACCCCAGCGCGGCCACCAGCCCGTACACCCCATCCGCACTGGCCGCGCCCAGACCCGATACAAAGCCGGAGAGCCTTCCTTGTGATCGATAGAGCAAAGTCGTGTAGAAAATGTCAATCTCACGCCTGTATGATACTATATCGTAGGTCGGACTGTTAGTCCGACCAGCGACATTGCAGGCCCGTCGGACTAACAGTCCGACCTACATTTCCACCCCCCGTGGCGCTGCCCGTCGCGTGGGGAACTGCCCTGAAAACAGGACGCGGATTGCCGCTGCGGTGTCCCTTCGATGAACTCAGGACATCGCCTGAGCCTGCGCTGTCCTGAGTCCATCGAAGGGTCGAAGGGATAAAATCTGCGTAGGTCAGTTGTTTCTGCGTGAATCTGCGTCCGTTTTTCATCGATGGTTTGCCCAGTCGGGCATGGATACTGAGAGGGGTATTTCAAGTCAGGCTATGTTATTAATGATTGATTCTTAACGCTTAAGGAGCACTTCTATGGCAAAAATCGTATTCATCGGCGCGGGCAGCACAGTCTTCGCCAAAAATCTGATGGGCGACATCCTCAGTTACCCCGAACTGGCCGAAGACGCCCATCTGGTCCTGCACGACATCGACCCGGAGCGGCTGCGCACCTCCGAAGTGGTGGCCCACAAAGTAGCCGAAGCATTGGGTGTGAATCCCAGAATTGAAGCCTCTCTCTCCCGCCGGGATGCGCTGGTCGGCGCTGACTATGCGATCACAATGATTCAGGTGGGGGGCTACAAACCGGGCACTGTCGTCGATTTCGAGATTCCCAAAAAGTATGGCCTGCGCCAGACGATTGCCGACACTCTTGGCATCGGCGGAATTATGCGCGGTCTGCGCACGATTCCTGTGCTATTGGCAATGTGTCAGGATATGGAAGCCCTCTGCCCAAACGCCACACTGCTCCAATACGTCAACCCGATGGCGATGAACTGCTGGGCCATCGACCGGGCCAGCAGCATCAAAACTGTCGGTCTCTGCCACAGCGTGCAAGGGACGGCCCGCCAGTTAGCCCGGGACATTTCTGTGCCGATTGAGGAGATCGACTACATCTGCGCCGGCATCAACCATATGGCCTTCTATCTGAAGTTCGAGCGGAAGGGCAAAGACCTCTACCCGGAGATTCGCCGGGTGATCGAGGAGGATCGGGTGCCGGATTGGAACCGCACCCGCTACAAACTTCTGGAAAAGTTCGGCTATTCGGTCACCGAATCCAGCGAGCATTTCGCCGAATATGTGCCCTGGTTTATTAAACGGGACCGGCCCGAACTGCTGGAAGAGTTCAATATCCCCCTGGACGAGTACATCACCCGCTGCGAGCGGCAGATCGCCGAGTGGCACGGCCTGCGCCGGGTGTTGGAAGACGAGAGCGTGAAATTCCAGGCGGTGCGGGAAGGGGTGGTGGACGCGGCGGCAGAGGTGGCTGGCTATGAGAAGAAAGAATTGACCGTCGAGGAGATGGAGATTCAGCGCATCACCCGTGTCAAGCGCAGCCTGGAATATAGCTCCCAGATTATCCATTCGATGGAGAGCGGCAAGCCCCAGGTCATCTACGGCAATGTGCCCAACCGGGGCCTCATCGACAACCTGCCCGGGGGCTGCTGTGTGGAAGTGCCCTGCCTGGTGGATCGCAACGGCGTGCAGCCGACCAAAATCGGCACCCTGCCGCCCCAGTTGGCCGCGCTGATGCAGACGAATATCAATGTGCAGTCCCTGACCGTCGAAGCTGCCCTGACCGGCAAGCGGGAACACATCTACCACGCGGCCTTTTTGGATCCACACACCGCGGCCGAGTTGGATTTGGATCAGATTGTCTCTCTGGTGGACGATCTGATCGAAGCCCACGGCGATTGGCTGCCGAAGTATCAGTAGGGATTGGGGATTGGGGATCGGAGACTGGGGACATCCAATCCCCAGTCCCCAGTCCCCAGTCTCCAGTCTCCAATCCCACCCACCCAACGAGAAAACTCTATGCCCCTCGACATCACCGCTGTCCGCCGGGACGCGCCGGCGACGCTGACAAATGCCTATTTGAATGCGGGCACGAATGGCCCCCTCAGCCGCTATGCCGCCGAAGCGATTGCCGGGGCCAACGAAAGCCAACTGAGCGAAGGGCGCATCGGCCCTGGCATCTATGAACGATCTCTCGCCATCTCTACAGAACTGCGCAGTGCATTTGCCCGGCTGTTGGGTGGGGGCGACGACGAAATCGCCCTGACCCATCACACCACTGACGGGATGAATATCGCCGTCTGGGGTCAGAAATACCAGCCCGGCGATGAGATTGTCACCACCTCCCTGGAACATCCGGGGGGTCTTGTGCCCGTCCTCGTGGCGGCCAAACGCTTTGGCGTAACTGTGCGGGTCGTACCAGTCGAGATTACCGACGACGGACCCACCACCGCCGCGAAAGTCATCGCCGCCATCACCCCCCGCACCCGGCTGGTGGCCGTCTCCCACGTCTCGTGGAAGAGCGGTGTCCTGTTGCCGCTGACAGAGATTGCCGAGCGGGTTCACGCGGTGGGCGGTCTGTTGGCGGTGGATGGGGCACAGAGCGCGGGCGCGATTGCGATTGATGTGCGGGCGCTGGATGTGGACTACTACGCGATTCCCGGCCAGAAGTGGCTGTGCGGGCCAGACGGGGTGGGCGCGCTTTATGTGCGCCGGGAGCGGATTCTGGACACCCAGCAGACCTTCGCCGGTGGCCCGGCCCTGCGCGATGGGAACGCCTGGGATATGGCGGGCAACTATCTGCCCGGCACCACAGCCCGCCGCTTTGAGGTGGCGACGGTCTACAAACCCGCCCTGGCCGGGATGCTGGCGAGTCTGCACTGGCTGGAAGGGTTGGGCTACGCCGTCATCTATGAACGCATTCAGGCGTTGACCGCCCATTGCCGGGAGACGCTCGCCGCCATCCCCGGCGTGACAGTCTACACACCAGCGACCCAAGCCGGGCTGACCAGCTTCAATATCGAAGGCGTGGAGCCGGTGCAGGCATCGGCCCGACTGGGGGAGATGGGGGTGCTGATTCGCTCGGTTTCGAACCCGGATTTGCTGCGGGCCTCGACCAGTTTCTATAACGATGAGTCGGATATTGAGAGATTGCAACGGGGAATTGAAGTCGTAATCGGTGAGCAGTGATCTACCAGACAACGAATTTTCGCTGCAAGACAGGCAGCATAAGCAAAAAGATCATAGCGAATGCGAGGGTTCCGCTCACAACTCCCCAGACGAGGAGCCGCTGGGTTTGCCGAGGAAAGCCACAACAGCCGATCCAATGGAGTGCAGCCAAAGTCAATAGCAGCGGCTCACAGAGAAAGATCGGATCGGTAAGATAGCCGGTGACTCCTCCGGCCAGCACCCGGGCCGAGGGTGCGCCTACCATCACAGACGAAAACGGATAGAAGATAGGCGTGCTGTGGGCCACCACATCCAGCGCCAGGTGGGAAAGACCGCCGAGAGCCGCCAATCCAACCAGTGTTTGCAGATAGAGCCAACGGCCAGACAAGCGCAGCAGAAGCCAGCCCACCCCCATCCCCAGATAGGGGAAAAGGCTATGGGTCCACAGCCAGGTGTGGTTGAAGAATCCACGGAAAATCGCGTTGTAGAGGACATCGCTGTCCGGGGCAACTGTACTGCCCAGCGCTACAGCCCAGATGCCGAAGCGCTGCCATCGGCTCCAGCCCGGGCTCTGGCCCGACCCGCTTTTCACAGCAGCGAAGTAGCCGGGCACAAGATGGGCAATGAGCACGGGTAGGATTAGTGGCGCACAGGGCCGGGGAGATAGTTGGCCGCGGTCAGCCGGTCGCGCAGATTGGCCCGGGCCCGGCTCAGGCGGGATTTGACTGTGCCCAGGGGCAGGCCCAGCAGTGCGGCGGCTTCGGCGTAATCATAGCCCATCACATCCACCAGCACCACCACTTCTTTGTGCCAGGGCGAAAGCTCGTTGATTGTGCAGCGCAGAAAGTCCCGCTGCTCCCGGCGCAGAATCATCCGCTCCGGATCATTGCTGCTGCGGGTGTCGGGTACTTCGGTATAGGAATCTTCCAGCAGCGCGTCCAGGCTGACGGACGGGCGGCGTTTCTGGCGGCGCAGGTGATCGTAGCAGGTGTTGGTGACAATACGCAGCAGCCAGGCACGGAAGTTGCCATCCTCAAAGTTGGGGATGGCTTTGTAGACTTTGATCAGGGCATCCTGCACAGCGTCGGCCGCGGCCTCTTCCGTGCGCAGAATGTGGCGGGCCACCCTTTCAGCCGCGGCCTGATAGGTCTCGCACAGGCGGCAAAAGGCAGATTCATCCCCGGCCCGGGCCGCGTGAATGGTAGCCGTTAATTCCAGGGCCAGATTGTTCGTGGGGTAGGGCTGGGTTGTTGCCAGACTCATGGCAAACTCCTTTCAGGACACAAGCGAAGCCTGCAAAGACGGTGCAGACTGCCAATAGCATACAGACTTTTCAGGAATTTTTCAGAACCCTTTGCGACGAGACCCGGACTGTTGGCCTACGTTTCCCTACGTTTATGCCCACAGGGAAGATACGGATCGTCGGTTTGCGCGTAACTGCTCACCCCCACCCAACCTCCCCCACTGTGGGGGAGGAGTCGATCCACTTCCCTCCCTGGAATGGGGAGGGCTAGGGTGGGGTGGCTGAACA
>JAANMX010000616.1_pt1 | contig 46030 bp, 34 predicted proteins | sample 7279681 | NCBI WGS metagenome assembly JAANMX01 (sample SAMN14094542, study PRJNA606508) | bioreactor metagenome | isolation source: A lab-scale SPAN reactor treating ammonium-rich wastewater day 351 | place: Ireland: Galway | collected 2018-01-01
AGGTTCGCCAGCACCGGGTTGCTGATCTTGCTGTACAGCGCGCTGACGCGGTGCTCGATGTCCTCGCTCTCGCGGACGTAGGTGCTCAGGGCGCGGCTCTCCTCGGCGAGCTTGTCGAGGAAGGTGGCGTTGACGTCGTCGCCGACGCCGAAGCTGAAGATGCGCGTGTTGGCGGTGTTCTTGCCCAGGACGTTGCGCTGGATCTTCTGGACGTCCGTCTCGCCGATCGTCGGCCGGCCATCGGTGAAGAAGACGATGGTGAAGGTCCGGCTGGTGTCGGCGCCGCGCATCGCCAGGGCGGCGACCAGCGCGTCGTTGATGGCGGTGCCGCCGCTCGCCTCCAGCCCGCTCACCCACTTGCGGGCCTGCGCGACGTTCACCTTTGTCGCCGGCTGCAGCCCGTCGTGGTACTTGTTGACCGTGGTCGCGAAGTTGAGCAGGGCGAAGCGATCGTTCTCGCCCAGGTTGTTGAGGCAGTACGTCAGCGCGTTGCGTGCCTGGTCCATGCGCTTGCCGCGCATCGAGCCGGACGTGTCGAGGACGAAGACCATGTCGCGCGGCACCTGCTGCGACTTCGACAGCTCGGCCCGCGGCGAGATCAGCAGCAGGAAGTACCCCGGCACGTCGCCGATCGGCCGGTGCGCCAGCGCCGTCAGCCCCACGTCCTTGGTGCCGGCCTTGTAGTAGAGCTGGAAGTCGCGATCGAGCAGCGCCTGCTCCTTCGCGAACGTGACGACCGCCTGCCGGTCGCTCGGCCGGGTCATGGCGATGGCGTGCGTCGGGCTGTAGATGTTCGTCAGGGCGTGCTGCGATCTGAGATCGACGCGCAGGCTGAACTTCTCCAGCGTCTGGACGGCCTTGCCGTCCGTCCGGAGCGGATAGACGTACTCGATGACGCCGTTCTCGCTGGGGGCGACGGACGTGTAGCTCAGCGTGATCTTCTGGTCGCCGCGCGGCGGGACGGGGAAGACACGCAGCCGCAGCAGGTTATTGCCCAGGTACTCCAGCAGTCCCGGATCCTGGGTGCGCTGGACGATCGAGGTGTAAATCTGGCGAGCCTTGTCGGCCTCGACCAGCTCGCCGGGCACCTTCGTGTCGCCGATCCACATGGCGAATTCGCGGACGCTCGCGCCCTTCGGGACGGGGAAAACGTAGGTCGCTTCGAGTTGGCGGTCGGTGTGGTTGCGGAAGGTCTGCTCCACCCGCGTGATCGCCACCTGGTCCTCGACGGCGACGGTGACGTGGTGGTTGAGCATGGCCAGCGGCGGCACCTTCTTCTCAGTCGGGATGAGCAGGCCGCGGGCCTGGGCCGGCCCCGCCACGGCCAGCACCACCAGAATGGGCAACAGACGTCGCATGGGAAATCCCCTTTCTGCGAAGTGCGAAACAGACTCCTCCACCTCATTAGACGGGCCAGCTGTGCCGGCGGATTGCGCTTCCCGGCAACGCGGATTGTAACAAGGTGGGGGCCGACCCACGCTCCTCACTCCTCGGCGGCCAACCCGCCCCGTATTCTAAAGCGTGGCCACACCCGCGCTGGCGCTCCGATCAGCCCGGAGCGCCGGCGCCGGGAGCCGCCAACCACAAGTTCCCCACGTCAGGAGAGGAGCCACGATGAACCGGCGTTGCGTCTTGCTCGCCCTCGGTCTGCTGCTGTCCAGCTGGGCAACCGCTCCGGCCGCGGCCGGGGCGAAGCGGCCGAACGTGCTGTTCCTGGTCACCGACGACCAGCGCGCCGACACGATCGGAGCCCTCGGCAACTCGGTCATCAAAACGCCCAACCTCGACCGGCTGGCGCGGGGCGGTTTCGTCTGCCGCAACGCCTACTGCATGGGCTCGACGGTCGGCGCCGTCTGCAGCCCCAGCCGCCACATGTTCCTCAGCGGCAAGGCGCTGTACCACTACAACCCGAAGTCGGCCGCCGACACGTTCGGCGAGCTGTTCCGTCGCCTCGGGTACGTCACTTTTAGTCTCTCCAAAAGGGGAAACACGGCGCCGGTCTACCACGCTGCCTTCGAGCACTTCGACTACCTGAACGACAACCAGGAGCGCACCTCCGGCCACCACGGTCGGACCGCGAGTAACCGGGCGATCGAGTTCCTGAAGAAGACCTGGAAGAAGGACCGGCCGCTGTTCATGTACATCGGCTTCGCGGGGCCGCACGACCCGCGCGTGGCGGCCCCGGAGTGGCTCAACCTCTATGACCGCGCCAGGATCCCGCTGCCGAGGAACTACCAGCCGTTCCACCCATTCAACAACGGCGACCTGCTGATCCGCGACGAGCAGCTGGCCCCCTGGCCGCGGACCGAGGCGGTCGTCCGCAAGCACCTGCACGACTACTACGGCTGCATCTCGTCCCTCGACCACCACATCGGCCGCCTCCTGGCGGTGCTGCAGGAGCTGGGCGAACTGGACAACACCATCATCATCTTCACCAGCGACCACGGCCTGGCGCTCGGCAGTCACGGCCTGTTCGGCAAGCAGAGCCTCTACGAGCACAGCATGAAGGCGCCGCTGATCTTCGCCGGCGCGGGCATCCCGAAGGGCCGTAGCGATGCGCTGGTGTACCTGTTCGACATCTTTCCGACGGCGGTTGAGCTGGTCGGCGGGAAGATCCCCGCCGGGCTGGACGGGAAAAGCCTGGTGCCGGTGCTGCGCGGCAAGCAGGCCGGCGTGCGCGACACGGCCTTCTTCGCGTACAAGGACGTGCAGCGGGCGGTACGGCAGGGCGACTGGAAGCTGATCCGCTATCCGAAGGTCAATGTGACGCAGCTGTTCAACCTGCGCGGTGATCCGGACGAACTGACGAATCTGGCCGAAGCCCCCGCTCACAAGGCCCGGGTCCGCGAGCTGATGGACCTGCTCGCCCAGCAGCAGAAGCTCTACCACGACACCGCTCCACTGACCGTGCAGGCCCCCCAACCGCCCCAGGTGGACGAAACCTTCTTCAAGAAGGGGGCGGCGAAAGGGAAAAAGAAGAAGTAGGCGGCGCGTTAACGCGGGAGCGCGGGCACCTCGCCCGCGCTCCCGGACTGTGGACCTGCGGCCCGACCCGCACCGTGCGCCTGTGCCGGGATTGTCGAGGGGAGCGGGTTTTCCTGCGGCGCGGATTGCACGCTGCCCGGTACGGCCAATCGCCAGGCACACGCCTTCCCGGTCACATTTCCCCCCAACCGTCCGCCCGAATAGAGAGCCAACGGACTGCAACGCGACGCGCACGGTTGTGCAAGGAGGCTCCATGCGCTCACGGTCATCGTGGCTGAGGTTGTTCGCCTGGCTGGGGTTGATCGCGGCCCTGTGGGTGGCCGGCGAAGGCGCCGCCCAGGAGGCTCCTCCCTTTCCCTCGACGCTCCTGCTGCCCGTGCCCCCAAAGGGTGAGGACGACGCCAGGGCGCCCGGCACCCCAGAAGTACCAGGAGCGAAGGAGCTGCCGGCGGCCCCGGCCGGGAAGGACGGCGACCCGTGCGCGCCGTGCGCGAAGCAGGACGACAAGAAGAAAGCAGAGCCGAAAGACCCCTGGGTCGAGTTCTGGAAGAAGGTGCCGCCGGTCCGGCCCACCCCGCCGCTGGGTAACTTCTTCGTTCCGCCCAGGGGGCCGGGCTACTACTCGCTGCGCGACCTCCTCACCGGCAACTACCGCGAGGGGCCGCCGAAGTCGCCGTGGCCGTCGTTCACGCTGCTCGGGACGCCGTTTTTCGACATCGACTGGCGGTTCCTGGAAGATCCCAAGAATACCGAGCACGATCTTTTCGACCCGCTGCACCGCATCCACCTCGGCGACGACTGGCTGTTCAACACCGGCGGCCAGGCCTGGTGGCGGCACATGCACGAGGTCAACAGCCGGCTGAGCGGCCGGACCAACAACTATGACCTGTTCCGCACGCGCCTGTACGGCGACCTGTGGTACAAGGACATCTTCCGCGTCTACGTCGAGTTCATCGCCGCGACGAGCCTCAATCAGGATCTCCCGCCGGCGCTCATCGACGTCAACAAGGCCGACCTGCTCAACGCTTTCTTTGACGTCAAGCTGTTCACCCTCAACTGCAAGCCGGCGTACCTGCGCGTCGGCCGGCAGGAATTGCTCTTCGGGTCGCAGCGGCTGATCACGTCGCTCGAGTGGTCGAACACGCGGCGCACGTTCCAGGGCGTGCGCGGGTTTCGCCAGGGCGATAAGTTCGACGTGGATCTGTTCTGGGTCCAGCCGGTCGTGCCGAACGCCGACCGCTTCGACTCGGTGGACAACAACCAGAACTTCTGGGGGTTGTGGACGACGTACCGGCCGCGCAAGGGGCAGTTCTTCAACGCCTATTACCTCGGGCTGGACAACACGAACCGCGCGACGCCTTTGGGCCTGACGCTGGCCCCGGTCACCGTACACACGCTCGGGACGCGCTACACCGGCAGCTGCAAGCAGTTCCTGTGGGATCTGGAGCCGATGGTGCAGTTCGGCAGTCGTGGCGACGCCGACATCCTGGCCGCGGCGGTGGCGGCCGGCTCGGGGTGGAACTTCAGCAAGCTGCCGTGGAATCCGACGGTGTGGGCGTACTACGACTACGCGACCGGCGATCCGACGCCCGGCGCGGGCCGGCACAGCACGTTCAACCAGCTGTTCCCGTTCGGCCACTGGTATCTGGGCTGGGCCGACTACGTCGGCCGGCAGAACATCCAGGACGTGAGCTTCCACCTCCAGGCCTACCCGGCGAAGTGGCTGCTGTTGTGGTTCCAGTACCACAATTTCACGCTCGCGCAGGGGACGGACGCGCTGTACAACGCGGGCGGCACGCCGCTCCGCCGCGATCCGACCGGCCGCGCCGGCCGGGACGTCGGCGATGAAATCGACTTCGTCGCCAGTATCCACCTCAGCCGCCATTCGGACATCCTGCTGGGGTGGTCGAAGCTGTACGCGGGCGACTTCATCCGCAACACCGCGGGCGCCCCGGGCAGCGGCCGGTCGCCCGAACTGTTCTACTTCATGTACAACTTCCGCTGGTGAGCGGAGCAGTCCCGGGGAGCGCGGTGGGGGCAGGCCTTCCTGCCTGCCGTTTTTTGACAGGCAGGAATGCCTGCCCCACGCCCTTGCCGGGACTGATCGGAGGCTCCCGCGTTTGTGTGCTACGTTTGGGTGGGATGACCTGCTGCTCGCGTGCGCGGGCACCAGGGAGGGTGCGCCTCCCCCGAGCGAGCGAGAGCCTGCCGATGCAAGAGCGTGTGTTCCTGGGACGGTACGAGTCGGTCCGCCAGCTGGGAGAGGGCGGGATGGGCTGCGTGTACCTGGCCCGCGATCTGCAAGGACGGCGGCCGGTGGTCGTCAAGGTGATGCACTCCCACATCGCCGCCAATCCGCAGTTCCGCGAGCGTTTTCAGCGCGAGACGGCGCTGATGGCGCGCCTGCGCCACCCCAACGCTGTCGCCTTCCTCGACGCCGCGGTCGATGAATCGCGCGGGCCGTTCATCGTCATGGAGTTCGTCAACGGCACTCCGCTGGACAAGGTGCTGGCGCGCCACGGCCCGTTCCATCCGCCGCGCCTGCACCGGCTGGTCAAGCAGCTGTGCGACGTCCTCGCCGCCGCCCACGCCGAGCACATCGTCCACTGCGACCTCAAGCCGGCGAACCTGGTGATCGTCGAGTTCGACAGCCCGTTTGAGCAGCTCAAGGTGATGGACTTCGGCCTGGCCCGGCTGAGCGAGGGAGCGGAGCCGGCGAGCGGCCAGCAGGGCGAGGGCATCGACAGCGCGTACGCGGTCGGCACCCCGGGATACATGCCGCCGGAGCAGGTGCGCGGAGAGAAGGTGGACCATCGGGGCGACCTGTACAGCATCGGCGTGATCCTGTATCGGCTGCTGACTGGGCGGTTGCCGTTCGAGGGCGCCTCGACGATGGAGATCCTGATGGCCCAGGCGGCCGGCAACCCGCCGACGTTCGCCGAACTGGACGCCGGGTCGATCCCGTTCGGCGTCGAGGTGGTGGTGCGGTCGTGCCTGGCCCCGCGGCCGGCGGACCGGCCGGCCAGCGCGGACGAACTCGGCCGCGCCTACCAGGACGCGGTGCTCCGCGGGTACGGCACGCCGGAGGAAGCGGACATCCCGCCCGCGCCGAAACCAGCGGCTGCGCCTGCGGCGCGGCCGCGGTCGCTCCCGGCGAATCCGGACGCGATCGTGGAGCAGCTGGAGGCGTGGCTGCCGGAACAGATCGCGATCTGCAAGCTCCAGGGCTTCGCCGACGCGACCGGCGGGCAGCTCGTCACGAGCCTTCCGGGCCTGATCCGTTTCGCGTTCCGCGACACTCAGGTGGTCGCGCGGCCGCCCGGCCTGTTTTCCTGGCTCGGCGTCGGGCGGAAGGAAGAGGTGGTGGTGTCGGCTTCCGGGATCGACATGGAGCTGCACCTGAAGCAAACGGACCCGGGCCGGCGGAGCTTGCTCCAGATCACGGTGCTGCTGCGCCCGGCGGGGATGATTCCTCCGGGCTACCATAGCCGCTGCGGCGACCTGGTGCGCACCCTGCGCTCGTTCCTGATGTGCAAGGAATAGGATCCCCGTGCCGTGGCGACCCGGGCTCACGCGGGGCCGGTCCGCCCCCCGCGCAGCTTCTCTAATTCCGCCCGCATCCGGGCCAGTTCTTCCTCTGCCGCCAGACGTGCCTGCCGTTCTTCCTCGGCGCACTGCATCTGCTTGTCGGCCCGCCGCGTCTGCTCGTCGGCCCGCCGCGTCTGCTCGTCAGCCCGCCGCGTCTGCTCGTCGGCCCGCCGCGTCTGCTCGTCGGCCCGCCGCGTCTGCTCGTCGGCGCGGTGGTGCTCCTGGTCGGCCCGCACCCGCTCTTCTTCCAGCTCGCGGCGAGCCTCGGTCAGGGCGTGCTGCAGGTCGGCCGGCAGCGGCACCAACTCGCCCCGGAACCAGTACCGCAACCAGCCTTCCAGCAGTCCCACCTCCAGCTCCAGTTCCGGGAGCGGCAGCCGCTCGCGCTCGTTCGGCGCGACCGCAACGTACTTCGCGCCGGTGTGGCGGTACAGCGTCAAATCCTGAATGTCGGGGAAGAAGTACAGGTAGTACGGCACCTTTAGCTGCTCGTACCTGTCGAAGTTGGTTTCGTAGTCCTTGCGCTTGTTGCTCTTGGAGACGTACTCCAGGACCACGAGCGGGCCGCACGGCTGCAGCGGCAGGTCGTAGCTGCCGTCCGCCTTGATCGGCTCGTGCCACCGGATGACCATGTTGTCGGGCACGACCTGGCCGGGCCTGTGCTGGCCGGCAATGGGATATTGCAGGAGCAGCTCGTTGAAGATCTGCAGATCGGGGCGGTGGACGTGGATGAGGTCGAAGCTCTCCAGGGTGATCTTGCGCTGCGTGGCCTGGGTGGTCGCCTCCATGAGGTTCTCCAGCGTCAGGCCACGGAGGTAGTCCTGGGCCGCCGCCTCGTAGGTGTACTCGATCAAGCTCCTCGGTTTGGTGGTGGACATCTGCGGCCTCGCGGGTTGGGGGATCGACCAGCGCGTAGTGTAACGCGGGGTCCGCCGGCGCGGAATACGAGTTGCGCACCGGCGGGCCGCTCTCGCGCCGCTCTCAGTTACAGGAGTTTCCGGCTACTCCTTCTCCGCGAGGAGCTTCTTGATCTCGTCCGCCAGCCCCATCACCGTGCCCTCGGCCTCGCCGACACGGAGCGCGCGCACCACGCCCCGGCGGTCGATCAGCACGAACTGCGGCAGGCCGTTGACGGCGTAGGCGTCGAACACCTTCAGCGCTTCTTCACGGGACAGCACCGTCAGGAGGTGGTCGAGCTTGTGGTACGCGGCGAAGTCGGCGAGCATCTGCTGCTCGGTCGCCTTCGTCGCCTTGTCGAGGGTGCCAAGCTGCCCCGTGGTCCTGTCGAACCCAAGTTTCTGCCCCGTGACCTCGTGATGGTAGAACGTCACGCCGACGACCTCGAACCCGTTCGCCCTGTGGGCCTTCTGCCAGTCGCGCAGGCGGATGAAGGTTGCGATGCTCGGCGCCGAGCGGACCTCCCAGAACTGGACCAGGACAACCTTGCCCTTCAGGCCGGACAGCTTCGTCGGCCTGCCGTTGACGGCGAAATCGCCCTGGAAGTCGGGGGCCATCTTCCCAAGAAGGACCGCATGGGCGGACGTGTTCGGCTGCGCCCTGCCGGCCGTCTTGACGGTCAGCGTGTATGGGCCGACGCCCTGCTGGTTGAACGCGGTGCAGACGATCTTGTACGCGCCGTCCTTCGAGCAGGTGAAGACGATCCGGGAGTTCGTCCCGTCGCCGCTGTCGTCGTCCTCGATCAGTTCCTTGCCATCCGGATCCTCCAGCCGCAGCCAGGTGTCGAACCTGGCCATCATGTCGATGGTGTACACCTTGCCCGCCTTCAGCTTGACCGTGTGGACCTTGCTGGCCGCCATGCGCCTGGGGTCGCGGGGGTCGTTGTTCGTCAGCTCGCTCTCGATCTTGATGTCCTTGTCGGCCTCCTTCCCGGCGCCGGCGCGCGCGCCACTCGCGGGCAGAGAGGTCAGCACCAGCAACGCGACTGCCCAGTACCGGACCATGATGGGTTCCTCCTCGTTCGAGACGTGACACAAGGACAGGGCTACCGCCGGCGCTGACGCTCTCACCACCAGCCCGAAGCGCCGGCGCCGGGTTCAGTCCGGCTTCGGGAGAGGGCCCTGGTGGGGCAGGCGCACGACGCGCGAGCGGGTGCCGGACTGGATGACCACCGCGTTCCAGCCGGCGCGGACTTCCTGCGGGCGGCCGACGAATGCCCGGATCAGCCGGCCGCGCGCGTCGGCCGGCGTGCCGTCCGGCGGGGTTTCGATTGCCGCCAGCACCGCTTCCGGCTCGACCAGGGTCGGCGCCACGCCCGCCGCCTCCAGCTGCACGTAGTAGCCGTCGCGCGACAGTTCGTGATAACGCAGGTCGAGTTTGCGCCGCGCCGCGACCGAGGCGCCTGCGCCGGCCGTGTCGAGGAGGTGGCGCTTCGTGACCCAGTCCACCTTGCCGATCAGCTGCTGCGGGTCGTGCTCCAGCGCGTCGAGCGTCTCCTCCCACAGCCGCAGGACGTCTTCCGCCTCCGGGTGGGCGCGGCCGGAGCGGGCCACGAAGCGGCGGCAGGCGTCGAGGTAGAAGCGCTGGATCTGCAGCGCCGTCCGGCGCTGGCCGAGGTTCACGCGGACCTTCACCGTCAGGTCCGGGTCGGCGCAGATGGCTCGCAGGGCGGCCAGCGGCCGCCACAACCGCGGCGCGTCGTCGAGGACGCCGGCCTCGATGGCGTCGAGCACCAGCAGGGTCGTCCCGAGCTTGAGGTACTCGGCGTGCTGCGCCATGTTCGAGTCGCCGACGCTGAGCTGCAACCGCTGCCGGCGGGCGAACAGGTGGGCGTAGCCCCAGCGATCGCCGAGGGCCAGGCCGAGCACGCCCTTCCAGATGTGGTTGAGGTAGTAGACCGGGCGCGAGCACTCGGCCGCGCTGCCGCACACCCCGCGGACGGCGGCGGCGCGCGGCGACAGGGTGAAACGGCCGTCCAGTTCGACCGCGCCGGTCCCGGCGAAGATCGGGCGGGTCACCAGGAAGGCGAGCAGCCGGCGGCGCTGGCGGCGGAACGCGAGCCCGGTGATGCACAGCTGGGGGAGAATCAGGAGCGGCAGCAGGCACAGGTAGAGCAGCCAGGTAAGCGCCGTGCCAGCCAGCTGGCTCGGGTTGAACCGGCCCGGGAAGCAGGCGCGCAGACCCAGCACCACCAGGGCGCCGGCTCCGGCGAGGAGGAGCGCCACCACCAGGGCGGCGATGATCGGCGGGATCAGCAGGGGTAGCAGGGCGATCAGCACCCGCCAGCAGACGAGGGCCGGCCCGGAGGCGATGGTTGCCTCGTAGTTTTCGTGGCTGCCGTAGAGGTTGCCGTGGGCATCGCGGTTGTTCTTGAGCAGGGCCGCCTCCCCCTCGATGCCCCCGCTGGACGCGGCGGCACGCGAGAGAAGGATGTCCTGGGCACGCTGGTACAGCAGGAGCTGGCGCGGTCCACGGCACTCCGGCGTCGCGCCCTCGACCAGGCCGGCAGCCGGCAGGAAGGCGAAGAACGGAGCGCGTTCGAGCCGGACGGCCCCGCCGTTGGCGACGAACCATCCCGTCTCGCGGATGATCGCGCTGACGATCGGCACCCGCGCCCGAACGCGCTGAATTAACCGCTCGAACAGAACGTCGTTGGGCGTGCGGGGGCCGCCTGGCCGGGCGGGGCGGAAGCGCAGCGCGTACTCGGTCTCGACCCCGGCCAGGCGGTCGAACATGGGTGCGTCATTCCCCTCCGCCCGGGACGTAAACCTCCTTGAGGTACTCGTCCGGGTTCAGGCGGCAGTCGGCCTGGATCGCCTCCAGTACCTCGCGCATCTCGCGGCGCGGCTCGATCGCCGGGCCGGTTTCCGGCGGGGCCGCCTGGGTGGGGAGCTGGGAGGCAGGGAGATGAGTGTTTGCCACGGGTTAATCCCTCCGGAAGTGGAAGTGACCTCTGCAATTGTAGGTCCGCAAGAGACGGAAAGGCAAGGACAGCGCCGGCGCGGGGGGACAGGCTGCTGATTTCAGAGGGACAGACCGGGCTCGCCCTCACCGGCCGGGCTCTGGTGCGGGAACAGCCGCCGGGCGTTCGCGTGGTACACCTGCCGCAGCACCTCGGGCGGCAGCCCGAGCCCGCGCAGGTGCGGCAGCGGCGGCTCGCCCAGGGTCGGAGCGTAATCTCCGTCGGCGACCGGGCTGGGGCCTTCCCACACGCTCTCCCAGAGCGTTCGCTGACACCAGTACCGGCTCACATAATGCTCGCGTACCAGGTGCGGGCGGGTCGCCAGATCGACGCCGAACAGCACGCGCGTCGGGTAACGGCAGACCAGCGCCCGCAGCGCGTCGCGTCGGCGCGACACCTCGCGCACCTGCCACTTGGTCGCGCTGGTGTCGAGGTGCAGGTGCGGGTAGCGCTCCAGCAACTCCGCCAGGTGGTCCGGATCCTCCGGGTCGCTGCCCATGTGGGCAGCGATCCACGCCACGTCAGGGAACTCGTTCAGCAGGAAGTGCAGGCCGAAGTAGTGCTCCTTCTTCTTGCCGTAGTGGATCGGGTCGGCGTAGGCGGTGGCGAACCAGGCGTCCGGATCGCTGACGTGGACCATGAAGACGCGCACCCCGGCCGCCCGGGCGCGCTGAACGACCTGGCGCCGCCACGGAGCGTCCACGTACAGTCCCTCGTCGCAGCCGCGCGGCGGCCCCCAGAACTTGATGAGGTCCACCCCCTGCTCCAGGAACCGATCGAGCAGTCGGTAGGCCGCGTCGTCCGGCTCGTCCTCCGCCTTGGCGATCGGGCCGTTGAAGCCGAGGGCCGGGCCGAACCGCTCGCGCAGCGGCGCGATGTCCTGCGGCGGACACATGGTGTAGGTGCGGGTGATGCCGAACGCGCGGGCGACCTCCAGCATCGTCTCGGCCTGGGCGAGGCTCCCGGCGCGGCCGGAGCCGCCGGGGAACCCGGGCGGGTCGGACGGGTGCGTCATGGTGACGTGGGCGTGAACGTCGATCAGCGGGCCATCGTGGCGAAAGTGGCGGCGGTCGTCGTAGGACTGGCCGGTGACGTTGTACTCAGGCGGGCCGGACTGTGGAAGAGTTGTCATGGGGCGCACCGTGTGGAAGAGGCGGCAACAACCTGAGCTTAGCCCCCGGCCGGTGCGGTTGCAACGGGTTTCAGGTACGCTGCCAGCCCGGCGCTGGCGCTCCGGGCTGGCAGCGGGCGACCGACTTGCAGCCGGCTCGCCTTTCTTCTTACGCCTTCCCGAACACCTCCCGGAACCCGCGCAGGTGCTCGGTGAGCAGCTTCTCCAGCCGATCGGCGTGGACGTGCTCCTGATGGCGGAACAGCAGGCGCAGCACGTCCGCCGCCGCGTGGTGGCCGTTGATCGTCGGCGCTACGCCGAACGTCTCGACGGCGCTCAGGTTGAACTGCCCTTTCTTGCCGATGAACTTGCAGTCCAGCCCCTGCGTGTCCTTGGTGCGCCACTGCGCCCAGCTGCGGGTGATGCCCGGCACCTTGAGGGAGATGGCGTCGCGCGTGTCCCACTTCACCTCGACGCGCGGCTCGACCTGGCGCACCAGCTCCAGCAGGCGCGGCAGCAGCGTGCGGTCCCACTGCAGCTTGCGCCCCGGCGCGAACCCCTTCTCGCCCAGGTGCCAGCGCTCGCCGTTGACCTTCCACGGCATGACGTCCTCCGGCCGGGTCGCCGCCCGCTTCAGGCTCGCATGGAAGGCGGCGCACGCCCGGTCGAGGAAGGCGCGAAACGCCGGCGTCTCGACCTCGCTCAGCCGGTGGGCGAGGACCGCCACCTCCTGCCACGGCCCCTTGCGGTTCGCCACCTGCACCCGATCCTCGCTGCTGTAGACCTCCACGCCCTCCGTCTCGTTCAGCGGCGGGATGCCGAGCTGACGATTCAGATCGGCCTGCTTGAACGTGTTGCGGCCGACGCGGAACACGAGTCGCACCAGCCATTCGCGCGACGTCATGGCGTGGAAGAACCACCCCTGACTCTTGCGCGGAGCGGCGATCTCGGCGACCGTCGGATGGTTCCAGTTCGTCGCACCGAACGGCCCGCGGGCGTGGATCTCCTTCTCGACCCAGTCGAGCAGCTTGCCCTCCCAGCGGCGCGGCCGGCCCTCGCTGGTGGTCCGGTCCTGGCCGGTGTGCCATGCCCGGCCGGCGGTCTGCCACGGCATCTGCGCGCCGGTCCCGATCGCTTCCGGTTCGGCGCCGTCCAACTCGGCGGCGAGGGCGGCGCGCGGGTCGAAGCGCGGCCGCGCGGCGTGCGGGCCGGCCGCGAGCACCTCCGCGAGGATGGCGCCGGTGTGCGAAATAACGCCCACGGACTGCGACCCGTGGGCCTGGGCCGCCACCTGTTCCGGCGTGCCCTCGGCGACGACGCAGCCGCCGCCGGCGCCGGCCTCGGGGCCGAGATCGATCACCCAGTCGGCCGTCTTGATCACGTCGAGGTTGTGCTCGACGACGATGACCGTGTTGCCCAGATCGACGAGCCGGTTGAGCACGTCGAGCAGTTTGCGGATGTCGTCGAAGTGCAACCCTGTCGTCGGCTCGTCGAGGACGTAGAGGGTGCGCCCGGTGTTGGGGCGGGCCAGCTCGGCGGCGAGCTTGACGCGCTGCGACTCGCCGCCGGACAGCGTCGGCGCCGCCTGGCCGAGCGACAGGTAGTCGAGGCCGACGTCGGCGAGCGTCTGCAGCACGCGGCGGACCTTCGGGACGTTGCCGAAGAGTTCGAGCGCCTCGCTGACGCGCATCTGCAGCACGTCGGCGACGCTGCGGCCCTTGTAGCGAACGGCGAGCGTCTCGGGGTTGTAGCGCTTGCCCTGACAGACGTCGCACTCCACCCAGACATCCGGGAGGAAGTGCATCTCAATTTTCTTCTGGCCGTTACCCTCGCACGCCTCGCAGCGGCCGCCGGGCTTGTTGAAGCTGAAGCGCTTCGCCTGGTAGCCGCGCACCTTCGCCTCGGGCAGGTGGGCGAACAGCTGGCGAATCAGGTCGAAGACGCCGGTGTAGGTGGCCGGGTTCGACGACGGCGTGTTACCGATCGGATCCTGATCGACGTTGATGACCTTGTCGATGTGCTCCAGGCCGAGGATCTCGTCGTGGGCGCCGACGACGGTGCGTGCCCGGTGCAGCTTGCGGGCGACGGCGCTGTAGAGAATCTCGTGGACGAGCGAACTCTTGCCCGACCCGCTGACGCCGGTGACGGCGACGAACAGGCCCAGCGGGAAGGAGACGTCGAGGTTCTGGAGGTTGTTCTGGCGGGCGCCGCGAACGGTGATCGCCGTGTGATTCCCCTCACCCCCCCGGCCCCCCTCCCCCACGAGGGGGAGGGGGGCCGGGGGGGTGAGGGGGACGCAGCGCCGGTTCGTCGGCACCGGGATCGCCTTCTTGCCCGAAAGGTACTGGCCGGTCAGCGACGCCTTCGCGCGCTGCACCTGCTTCGGGCTGCCGGCCGCGGTGATCTCGCCGCCGCGGTCGCCGGCCCCGGGGCCGAAGTCGAGCAGGTAGTCGGCCGCGCCGATAATTTCGCGGTCGTGCTCGACGAGTACCAGCGTGTTGCCCAGGTCGCGCAGGTGCGTCAGCGCCGCCAGCAGCCGCCGGTTGTCGCGCGGATGCAGGCCGATCGTCGGTTCATCGAGGACGTACAGCACTCCGGTAAGTCCGCTGCCGATCTGGCTGGCCAGACGGATGCGCTGCGACTCGCCGCCGGAGAGGGTCGGCGTCGGCCGGGCGAGGGTCAGGTAGTCGAGGCCGACGTCCACCAGGAACTGCAGCCGGCCAGTGATCTCGCGCAGCAGCTCGCCCGCCACCTGCTTCTGGTCCTTCGTCAGCTTCAGACCCTTGAAGAGCCTGAGTGTTTCGCCAAGCGGCAGGCCGCAGAGGTCGCCGAGCGTTAGCCCCTGGAAGCGGCAGGCGGCGGCGTCGTCGCGGAGGCGCGACCCGCGGCAGGCGGAGCACGCGACCTCGCTGACCAGGTGGTCGAGGCGCTGGCGGTAGATGAAACTGACACGCGACGCCTCGTCCACCGCCGGGTAGAGGCCCTTGTACTGGAAGCGCACGGACGCCTCCGCTCCCCCCGCACCCCCTCGGCCCCCCTCTCCCACGAGGGGAGAGGGGGGAGCAGCAGCGTGGAAGCGGCTGGAGGATGGTCCGGCGCCGGCACTCTTCGCCCCCCTCTCCCCTGGTGGGAGAGGGGGGTAGGGGGGCGCGGGGGAAGCAAGCAAATCAAGCCACGCCTCCCCGGTGCCGTGCAGGATCGCGCGCTGGTGGGCCGCGTCGAGCTGCTCGAACGGCGTGTCGAGCGAGAAGCCGACGTACCGCGCCAGCGCCGCGGCGAAGCGGAGGAACGGGTTGTCGTCGGTGAGCGGCGGCCAGGCGGCGAGGGCGCCTTCGCGGAGCGTCAGGCGCGCGTCGCGGACCAGGGCGGCCGGGTTGGCGCCCTTCTGCACCCCGAGCCCCTCGCACGTCGGACACCAGCCGAGCGGGCTGTTGAACGAGAAGTGGTGCGGGTTGAGCGGCTCGAAGCTGCGCCCGCACTGGTCGCACGCGAAGTGCTGGCTGTAGCGGTCCACGCGCCACGCCGGTTCTTCGCGGTCCGCATCGACGTGGGCGACGTGCAGCACCCCACGGCCCAGGTCGAGGGCCGCCTCGACCGCGTCCGCCAGCCGACTGCGCTGGCTGTGGCGCACGATCACCCGGTCCACCACCACCTCGACCTGGTGCTTGCGGCGGTGGTCGATCGTCGGCGGTTCGTCCACGTTGTACGACCGGCCGTCCACGCGCAGGCGCACGAAGCCGGTGCGCCGGATCTCCTCCCACAGCGCCTCATACGAACCCTGACCACGCCGCTCGACCGGGGCGAGCAGGTACAGCTTCGTCCCCTCGGACAGCGACAGGATCTTCTCGATGATCTCGTCGGCCGTCTGCGTGCCGATGGGGATGCGGCACGCCGGGCAGTGCGGCTGGCCGAGCCGGGCGTAGAGGATGCGCAGGTAGTCGTACACCTCGGTGACGGTGCCGACGGTCGAGCGCGGACTCTTGCTCGTCGTCTTCTGCTCGATGCTGATGGCCGGCGACAGTCCGCTGACGTGCTCGACCTTCGGCTTCTGCATCTGGCCGAGGAACTGGCGAGCGTAGGCGGAGAGCGACTCGACGTAGCGGCGCTGCCCCTCGGCGTAAATCGTGTCGAGGGCCAGCGACGACTTGCCCGAGCCGCTCGGCCCGCAGCAGACCGTCATCTGCTCGCGCGGCAGGGTGACGGTGATATCCTTCAGGTTGTGCTGCTGGGCGCCCTGCACCGTCAGGTGTGTGATCGCGCCGGCCCGCGCGGCGGCTTTCTTCTTCGCAGGCCCACGGGCTGCGGCCCGTGGGCTTTGCGCGGGGTGCTTCTTCTCCAGCACGAGTTTCAGAGCCCGGCCGGTGTACGAGGCGTCGCACGCGGCCACCTGCTCCGGGGTGCCGACGCACACGACCCGGCCGCCGCCGGCCCCGCCGTCGGGACCCAGGTCGATGAGCCAGTCGGCCGTCTTGAGCACGTCCAGGTTGTGCTCGATCACCACCACCGTGTTGCCCGCGTCCGCGAACCCGTGGAGCACCTGCAACAGTTTCTGAATGTCGTCGAAGTGCAGGCCGGTGGTCGGTTCGTCGAGGACGTAGAGCGTCCTGCCGGTGCTGCGCCGGCACAGCTCGCGGGCCAGCTTGATGCGCTGCGCTTCCCCGCCGGACAGGGTCGGCGACGGCTGGCCGAGCTTGACGTAGTCGAGCCCGACGTCGTGCAGCGTCTGGAGCATGGCCCGCAGCCGGGGCACGTTGGTGAAGTGCTCCAGCGCCTCCTGCACGTCCATCTCCAGGACGTCGTGAATGTTCCTGTCCTTGTAGCGGATCTGCAGCGTCTCGCGGTTGAAGCGGTGGCCGCCGCACACCGGGCACGTCACCCACACGTCGGCGAGAAAATCCATCTCCAGCCGGTTCGAGCCGTTGCCCTCGCACGCCTCGCACCGGCCGCCCGGCTTGTTGAAGCTGAAGCGCCCCGGCTTGTAGCCGCGCACCTTCGCCTCGGTCACCTGGCTGTAGAGGGCGCGAATCTCGTCGAACACCTTGACGTAGGTGGCCGGGTTGCTGCGCGGCGTGCGGCCGATCGGCGACTGGTCAATGGCGATGACCTTATCGACGTGCTCGACGCCCTCGATCCGGTCGTGTACCCCGACCTGGTGGGCGGGCGCGTCGTCCTCGCCCTCGCCGTCGTCCTCGCCGTTGCCGTCGCGCCGGCCGGCCGCCCGCAGCCCCTCCATGAGGATGTCGTTGACGAGCGACGACTTGCCCGACCCGCTGACGCCGGTGACGCAGACGAACACGCCGAGCGGGAGCGCAACGTCGAGGTTTTTCAGGTTGTTGTGCCGCGCCCCGATCACCCGCAGCTGTTTCCCGTTGGGCGCGCGCCGCTGCGCGGGGATCGCAATTTCCTTCTTTCCGGACAGGTATTGCCCGGTGAGGCTCTGGCGATTGCCGAGGATCTCGGCGTAGCTGCCGGCCGCGACCACCTCGCCGCCGCGCACGCCCGGACCGGGGCCGAAGTCCACGAGGTAGTCGGCGGCGCGCATCGTGTCCTCGTCGTGCTCGACGACGACGACGGTGTTGCCGACGTCGCGCAGCCGCTCCAGGCTGCGCAGCAGCTGTTCGTTGTCGCGCGGGTGCAGGCCGATGCTCGGCTCGTCGAGGATGTACAGAACGCCGACCAGCCCGCAGCCGATCTGCCCGGCCAGCCGGATGCGCTGCGCCTCGCCGCCGGACAGGGTCGGCGCGCTGCGATCGAGCGTCAGGTAGTGCAGGCCGACGTTGAGCAGGAACCCCAGGCGCCCGCGGATCTCCTTGAGCACCTCGCCGGCGATGGCGTGGTGGAGCGGCGACAGCTGCGACTCGAGCGCGCCGGTGTCCGGGGCGAACCACGCGGCCAGGTCGCCGACCGGCAGGGCGCACAGCTCGACCAGCGTCCTGCCGCCGACGCGAACGGCGCGGCCCTGCGGGTTGAGGCGCTGGCCCTGGCACGCCGGGCAGCGCACCACGCGCATGTACTTCTCCAGCTGCAGGCGCCGCGGGCCGGCCGCCGTCTTCTTGAAGTTACTGAGCAGCTGCGGGATGATGCCTTCCCACTTGCCGCCGTGCTTCCACACCGACCCGCCGCGCTGCTTCCACTCGAACGTGATGTGCCGCGCGCCGGCGCCGTGCAGGAGCAGGTCACGGTGCTCGGCCGGCAGGTCGCGCCACGGCTTTTTGAGGTCGATGCCGAGAGTGCTCGCCACGCCCTCGTAGATGTGCTTGCGCCAGCGCCCCATGCCGCGCAGCGGGCCGACGAGCGGGATCGCCCCGTTGGAGAAACTGACCGACGGATCCGGGATGAGCAGGTCCGGGTCGAAGGTGAACTTGCTGCCGAGGCCGTCGCAGTCCGGGCACATGCCGTGCGGGCTGTTGAAGCTGAACAGCTGCGGGCTCGGCGGCTCGTAGCTGCGGTCGCAGTGCGTGCAGGCGTAGTGGGCGGAGAGGAGGAGGTCGGTCCCCTCACCCCCCCGACCCCCCTCCCCCACGAGAGGGGAGGGGGGAGCAGCAGAGGCGGAGCGGCCGGATGACGATCCGGCGTCCGTACCCGTATCCCCCCTCTCCCCTGGTGAGAGAGGGGGGCCGGGGGGGTGCGGGGAATCCTCCACCGCGACAACGATCGTGCCCTCGCCCAGGGTCAGCGCCTGCTCGACCGCCTCCGCCAGCCGCGGCCGTACCTTCGGCTCATTCTTGAGTCGATCAATGACGATCTCAATATGGTGCTTGATGCGCTTGTCCAGCTTCAAATCGTCGGTCAGGCGCACCACCTGGCCATCGACGCGGGCGCGGACGAACCCGCGCCGCGCCATGTCCTCGAAGAGATCCTTCCACTCGCCCTTCTGCCCGCGCACGACCGGCGCCAGGACGAGGAACCGCGTCCCTTCCGGCAGCGCGAGGATGCGCGCGATGATCTGCTCGCGCGTCTGGGCGGTGATGGCGCGGCCGCACGCCGGGCAGTGGCCCTGGCCGACGCGCGCGAACAGGACGCGCAGGTAATCGTGAATCTCAGTGATCGTGCCGACGGTCGAGCGCGGATTGCGCCCCGCCGTCTTCTGCTGGATGCTGATCGACGGCGACAGACCGGCGAGGTAATCGACGTCCGGCTTCTGGAGCTGGCCGAGGAACTGGCGGGCGTAGCTCGACAGCGACTCGACGTAGCGGCGCTGGCCCTCGGCGTAAAGCGTATCGAACGCCAGCGACGACTTACCCGAACCGCTCACGCCGGTGAAGACGATGAGCCGGTTGCGGGGCAGGTCGAGGTTGACGTTGCGGAGGTTGTGCTCGCGCGCGCCGCGGATGACAATGGTGCTGTTATCCATAACAGGGGAGCGCTCCTCCTGGGACATTGGCAGCGGATGGCGAAGAGATTAGTATACGGATGTTGGGTAGGCTGGGACAAGACGAACTGGCACTCGATCGGGTTCCGTAAAGAATGTTTTGCGCAAAGAAAGACCTTCTTTGCGCCTTTGCGCGAAACGCTTTTTCCCAGCCCAGGTGTGGAATTGCGTCTGTCCGGGCAATGGCGGCGAGCCCGGTACCGACCTTCCGGCAGTCCTACAGGCGGTCGAACAGGGTCGCCACCTTGCACGTGAAGCCCGGCAGGACGTCCTCTCCGCTCAGTTCGTCCCCCTCTTCCAGGGTGGCGGCGCTGCCGCCGGGCCGGTAGGCGTGGATGGTGCGGCTTCCCGGATAGATGACCCAGAACAGGCGCGTGCCGGCCCGCAGGAACTCGACCCGCTTCGCCTCCACCTCCTCCGCCGTGTCGCTGGGGGAAACCGCCTCGACCGCCAGGTCGGGGAACACCTGGATGTAGCCCTGCGGTACGGTGCCATCCGGCAGCCGACTGCGGGCGATGAAGGAAACGTCAGGGAACCGAACCTGTTTCGGTTTCGCCGGCCAGATCTGGTAACCGCAATCGGCCCCGAACACCTCGCCCAGGTGCTGCGCCTCGGCGTGACTGCCGAGAAGTCGGATGAGCCGGGCCGCCACAAGACTCGACTGCGCTCCCATGTGCCGCTCCACCAGCTTGCCGCCGATCAACTCGTAACGGTGGCCGTCGTCTCTGTCGAGCAGCTGTTCCGGGGTCGGCTCCGGAACCGATTCCTCGACCCGATGGGCTTCCTCGAGAAGCATCGCGTTCTCCCACCCTTTCGTTTTTGCAAAGCCCACGGGTGGCGTCCCGTGGGTCGCGTGCTGGGGACTTCACCCACGGGGCGCCACCCGTGGGCCTTGAGAGAATCTCTCCTGTACCATCCTCATTGTCCTTTTATTGGCCTCCGCCGGTCAACCCGTCCGCTACCCCCGCAGCAGGCCGCGGACCGTCGCGACCGTCACGTCCTCCAGGCTCGGCACCACCAGATCGGCGCCGGCGGCCCGCAACTTCTCCTCCGGGTGATGGCCGACGAAGTTGACGGCGATGCACTTCATCCCGCCCGCCTTCGCCGCCTGCACGCCAGCGACCGCGTCCTCGATCACCACACACCGCTCCGGCGGCACGCCGAGGCGCGCGGCCCCGACCTGAAAGACCTGCGGGTCCGGCTTGCCGCGCTGCGTGTCCTCCATCGCCACGACCGCCCCGAAGAAGCGCTCCGTGTCGGTCAGACACAGGATCAGGTCGAGGTTGGCGCGCGGCGCGCTGGAGCCGATCGCCTGCCCGATGCCGGCCGCGTGCAGCGCCTCCAGCAGCGGCCGCACGCCCGGCAGCAGGTCCACCCCGGCGGCGGCCGCCGCCCGATACAGTTCCTCCTTCCGCTCTCCCAGCTCGGCCGCCGCGCGCTCGTCCAGACCATCGCCGAACAGGATGCGCAAGATTTCCGGATTGCGCAGTCCAAAGGTGGCGGCGAAGTCGGCGCGGGTGAACGGCCGGCCGCAGTCGCGCAGCAACCGCTGCCACGCCGCGAAGTGCAGTTCCCCGGTATCGACCAGGGTGCCGTCCATGTCCCACAAAACTGCCAGCTCGGGTGCGTCTGACCGCATGCCCCTCAGCGCTCCTTCTGGATTACCTGTCCCGGGCGATGCCCCCTATTATACCCAGGGAGCCCCGCAGCCGCGGCGCCGCCGCGGTTGCAGGGCCGCAGCTTACTTTTGACATCGGCCGCTTGTTATGGCATCATAAATATCCCGGGACATGGAAGTTAGGCGACCGCTGCTGCCGTTGCATTTTGGGAACCTTCCCGGGGCGGACGCCGTCCAATGAGTGCGTGATTCGTGAGCGCCGACGACCACCGGCTCATCACCGAATGCTTGCAAGGCCGCGCGGATGCGTTTGGCGTGCTGGTCGCGCGCTATCAGGATCGGCTGTATAACACCGTATACCGCCTGCTGGACAACGCCGAGGATGCCCAGGACGTTGTTCAGGAAGCCTTCCTGAGCGCCTACCAGTCGCTGGACACGTTCAAGGGCGACTCGCAGTTTTACACCTGGCTGTACCGCATCGCGTTTAACACCGCGATCAGCCTCAAGCGCAAGCAACGCGTGGTTTTGAGCCTGCACACCGCCCGGGACAACGGCGGCGTCGAACCCCTTGACGCCTCGGAGTTCAACCAACCCGATCACGCCCTGGAGAAACAGGAGGAGGAGCGCCGCGTCCTGCGTGCGCTCAATCGCCTGTCCCCGGAGCACCGGGCGGTGCTGATCATGAAGGACATGGACGGGCAGAAGTACGAGGCCATCGCGGACATCCTGCGGGTGCCGATCGGCACGATTCGGAGCCGGCTCCATCGCGCCCGCCTGGAGCTGCGGGAACTGCTGGAACGAGAAGAGGAACAAGGTCGGTAGAGGAGCCGTGCCTGACGCACGGGCCGCCCGCGGACCAGTCGAGAGCGGGCCTGGAGGCGAGTCATGTTGTCGGCGCGGTATCGCGAATTGCTGACGGCCTACTTCGACCGCGAACTGAACCCGCGCGAGCGCGCGGTGCTCCGGGAGGTGCTCCGCCAGTCGTCCGAGGCCCGCAAACTGTTCCGGCGGCTCAGGGCCGACGCGCAGGCGCTCCACAACCTGCCCCGGCACGCCCTGCCGGCCGACTTCTCGCAGCACGTCCTCCAGGCCGTCGCCGACCGCGGCCTGCGACCGGGCGTTCGGCCGCCGGCCAGTGGGGGCGGCCTGCCCGCCTGGGTCAGCCTGGCGACCGCCGCGGCCGTTCTCATCGCGGTCGGCGCTGCCGTCTTCCTCCACTTCGCCGACGCCTCGCCTGACGAGGGGTTCGCCCTGGCCGCGCTGGCGGACGTTCCGACGCCCGACCCGCTCGTCGCCCAGCTGGCTGGAGTCGCGGCCCAGCACTACGCCGCCGACGTCGGGGTCGAGGTTCCGCTGGCGGACCTCGGCCAGGAGAAGGTGCGGACGCGGCTGGCCGCCGAGCTGCGCAAGGCCCCGGCCCACCATCTGACCGTTACCTCCGCCAGCAACGCCCGCGCCGTCGCGGACCTGGCGATGGCCCTTCGCTCCAGCAACATCAACCTGCTGATCGACAGGAATGTTCGGGCGGGGCTGAAGCAGCAGCAGGCGCGGGCCAGCTACCTCGTCTACGCGGAGGACGTCCGCCCCGAGGAACTGGTCGCCGCCCTGCAGCGGTTCGGGGGGCAGGATCGGGCCGTGCGAGGGGCGCAGCCGGTAGCCCGGAGTGTGCTGCTGAACTCGATGAACGACGACGATCGGCGGCACCTGTCGGGGCTGCTCGGCGTTCCGGCCGCTCAGCTGCAGCCGCACAAGGAGTTGCCGATGCCGATCTTCGTGCCGAAGGAGCAGGGCGGCAAGGGTGTTCGGTCGTCGGGTCGCGAACCGCTGCGCTTCGCCGTGGTCCTGCCGTACAACGGCTCCACGACGGACCTCGCCAGCTCGCCGGAAATCAAGCGCTTCCTTCAGGCCCGCCAGTCCGGCCCGCGTCCGGGGACGGTGCAGGTGTATCTGGTCCTGCACGAGGCGACCATCTGAAGGATGACGACCAGCCCGGCGCTGGCGCTCCGGGCCTGGTAAGCAGAGGAACATGCGCGCGCAGCGCTAACTCAAATCGTCGTCGCCGCGCAGCATGTATCCCTGGCCCCAGCGGGTGAGGATCAGCGGCGGGTCAAACCCCTTGTCGATCTTCGCACGCAGGTAGCCGATGTAAACGTCCACGACGTTCGACGTCGTCTCGTCCTCCTCGTTGTAGAGGTGGTCCCAGATCATCGACCGGGTGACCACCTTGCCGCGGTGCAGCGCCAGGAACTGCAGGATGGAGTACTCACGCGCCGTCAGCCGGATCGACGTGCTCCCACGGCGGACGGACCGTTCCGCCGTGTCAATTTCCAGGTCGTGAACGCGGATGATCGGGTTCTTGACCTCGTAGCGCCGGCGGATCAGCGCCCGCAGCCGAGCGAGCAACTCCTCCCAGCAAAACGGGCGGATCAGGTAGTCGTCCGCGCCGGTTTCGAGGGCGCGCACTCCGTCGCGGGTCGTGCAGGCGTTCCCCAGGACGGTCAGCAGGTAGCCGGGCACGCCGCTGTGGCGCCACCCGCCGACCACGTCCAGGTCCGCCTCGGTCAGTTCCGGGAGATCCAGGAGGATCACGTCGTGGCCGCCGGTCCGGACCTTGTAATCGCTGGCCTCGAACCCCGCTGCCGTATCGACGACGAAGCCGGCGGATTCCAGCGCCTTGCGGAGGGAGCGGACCATCTCCGGCGTGCGGGCGAGTACGAGTAAACGCAAATCACACCGCCGTTTCTGGTGGATTCTGGGCAGCCTCTCGGGCATGGAAGCCCGACGGAATGCGGTCCTCGGGAAAGCTCCAAATCGTGGCGACGTTTCGTGCAGACACCGTTGCCGTGTTGCAGTTCCGCGGTCGCCGGGTGGGCCGGTTGGGGGAGGGAGGCTCGGTGGCGGCTTTCCTGCTGCTGCGGCCTGGCGAATCGTCTCCGCGGGTGAACGATCCCCTCCAGGTAAGGAGAGCATATTAAAAAATCCCCACTTACCCAAACCCCACAGGCGGGCGGAGGACTCGGTAGGCGCACCCCTCATTTTGCATTCCGGTCCGTTTCTCCTTGTTGTACCGGGAGTTATCGGCTTTCGCGGCACAACCTGCCCGCGCGGCGATCTCCCCGGCCACCCCGGCTCCGGAGCCGGGCACATTGCCGCGCAACCAGGAACGAGAATAGCCGGGGGGTGTTGGCGCATCACCCCGGCGGCCCAGCCGCTTCGAGAATTTTGCTGAATTTCTCATGAGTTCTTCGGCTGCCCGGTGGTACGATAAGCGTTGCACTACCTGCTCCGGTCGGGGCGGCCGGGTCCGGTTGATGAGAATCCCCAGGACCGCTCGCTCGGGTTCCCGCCCTCATGTGCGGCCGGAGTGGCCAGGAACGGCACCGGCGCGCCAACGAATGGATGCGCTAATCGTTCCCAGGAACGTCCCGGGCGAGGGGCCGCTGTGTCGCATCCCCAGGAACAGGAGCTGATTCGTCGGGCTCAGGACGGCGACCGGGATGCGTTTGCGGACCTGACCGGGTGTTACTGGGGCCGCCTCTACCGCTGGCTGCACGGGATGACTCGCAACTCCCACGCAGCCGAGGATCTGACGCAGGACGTGTTGCTCAAGGCGTGGGCCAACCTGAAATCCTTTCAGGTCGGAACCCATTTCCGCGCGTGGCTGTTCCGCATTGCCGGCAACTGTTACCTCGACAGCCGGCGCGGACCGCGCGGTGCCCCATGCCGGGAACTGCCGGAAACCCTGACCACCCGGGAGCCCGACCCGGTGACGACGCTCCTCAGCCAGGAGACCGTCATGCTGATCTGGGCGGCCCTGGCCCAGCTGCCGGTAACGTTCCGAGCCCCCTTCCTGCTGCGAGTCCAGGAAGAGCTGTCGTTCCAGGAGATTGCCCAGGTTCTGGACCTGACGGAAGAGACGGCCCGCTGGCGCGTCTTCAAGGCTCGCCGCCTGCTCCTGCGCCGCCTGGACGGAACCCTCGACAGAAAGAACTAGCGGTCCATCACAGCGGATTGGCTTACAGGCCGCGCGCTGGCGTGCGGCTGGTGAGCCACCAACTTTAGGACCAGGAGGCGGGGATTTCCAGCGCCCCCGGTCCGACCGTACGCACCATGACGTGTAAACAAACGCGCGCCTGGTTGATCGAAACCGACGGACCGGAGCGTCCGCCGGTCGAGGTCAGGCACCACCTGAGAGCCTGCCCGAAGTGCCGGCGCTACCGGCGCCGGCTGGCGTCCCTGCACGCGGAGGTCCGCCGGGCGCCGGTCCCGGTCATGGGGCCGGAGACGCGGGTCGCCCTGCTCGCCCGCCTCCAGCAAGACCCGGCCGGTCCGACCAGCCGTGAGGCGAATCCGGCAGCACAGTCGGCGCCGCCGGCGCCTGCGGGGTCGCGCCGGCTGGCGTGGATACTCCGGGCGGCCGCGGTCCTCGCGATCGCCGCCGGGTGCTGGTGGCTCCTGTCTGTGAACCGGCACCCGGACGAGTCGGCCCCGCGGGTCGAGGGTCCGACGGCGGAGGTGGACGTGCTCGCCCGCCTGGTCGAAAAGCACCTTCAGCTGGCCGAGGGGTGCGCGCCGGCCGAACGGCTGCGGATCCTGGCCGACATGGCGGACGATCTGCGCGCCGAATCGTTCCGTCTGGCGCTGCGGGTCCGCCGCGCCGGCGATCAGACCTTGCCCGTCGTCGCGGAATTGTACCGCCAGCTCATTCGCGACGGCGTGGTGGCGCGTGCCCGGCGGCTGCCGGCCGCCGAGCGGCGGGAAGTGCTGGCACCCGTGCTGGCGGGCCTGCGCCGGGCCGAGGAGGAGGCCCGAAAGGTCGCCCGGGGCCGCCCCGTCGAGGTGGCGGCCCCGTTGCAGGAACTGGCGAGTGCGGCGCGCGATGCCCGGTCCCAGCTGGCCGCCTTGCTGAAGGGAAAGGCGCTGTGAAAGCCTCGCTGCTGACCCTGTGGCTCGGTTCGCTCGCGGCCTGCGCCGTCCTCCTCCACCCGCTGGAGGACGGCCCGTTCGGGGCCGACGCCGACCCGACCGAGGCCGACCTGCTCGCGACCGTCGTGGCGCGCAGCCTCCGCCTGGCCGAGGAGGAGGATCCGCTCCGCCGCGCCGACCACTGCAACGAGGTGGCCGACCACTTCGCCAAGGCCGTGGCGGTGGCGTCGGCCCAGGGGGACGCCGCGCGAGCGGAACGGCTGGGCACTCACCTGAGCCACCTCCTCCACCGCGGCGTGGCGGGAAACGTGAAGCAGCTGGAGCCGGAGAAGCTCGATTCGCGCCGGCTGGCTCAGTGGCGCGGCGTGCAGGCCCGGGCCCATCTGATCGGCACAACTCTGGAGAAAGGGCTGGCGAAGTGTCGGCTCCCTCTCTTGCCAGCGTTCCGCCACTTCCAGGAGCACACGCGCAAGCATTACGAATGGTGGGCGAAGTCCTCGTTGGCCAGGGGGAAGCCGAAGGGGGTGGGCAAGCCGTGGGGACTCCCCTCGATCTGGGACTGGCGCGCGGGCAAGAGCAGGGGGAAGCCCTTCCTCTTCGGCGGGCCGAGGATGGGGCCGCCCGGCAAACCGGCGTGGCCGTGGGCGCCCTTCCGCCCGGGAGATGGGGGCAAGAGCAGGAAGGCCGAGAAGGGAAGGCGGCCCTGACGGGGTTGCCAGCCGCGCGCGCCAGCGAGCGGTGCGACCGCTGGCGCTTTGCAGGCGGCGCGAATCGCGGTAGGATGGCAGCACCCGGACCGCGCGGCTCGTCGTCCGGGGCGGTCACCGGCTGCGGGAGCCTCATGAACACCGCGAACCGTCGTCTCTGCCGTCTGTGCTGCGCTGTCCTGGCCGTCGCCGTCCCGGTTCTGTTCGCCCTGCCGGAAGAAGTTCCCTCTGCCCCGCCGCGCTCCCGAGTCCCGGCGCGGGGCACCTCCCCCCTCTCCCCGGCCCCCCGACTGCTGCTCCAACCGGACGACCTGGCCCGCGCCGCCGCCCAGGCTCCCGCTCCCGTCGCCGCCCTGTACCGCGCCCTGTCCCGCGCCGATCCGAAGGCCAGCCCGCCCTACGAGGAGACGGCCCTCCGCAAGATCGACGCCTTCCTCGCCGCGCCCCCACAGGATCTGCCTCCGGCCGAGCGCCTGGAGGCGGCCGAACGAGCGCTGGCTGTCGTCCTCCGCTACCACCGCAGCATGCGCCCACGCCCGCTGGGAGCGCTTGCCCCGTCGGCGAACCTCGAAGCGCGACTGCGCGAACGGCTCCTCGACGTGCGCGTCCGGCACCTCCACGCCGTGACGGCGGACGCCCGCCGCGAGGGCGAGTGGAACGCGGCGGTCGCCGCGGCCGATCGGCTGCTGGCGATCTACCCGAACCACCGGGCCGTGCTGGCGGAAGCCGCCCGCACGCGCACCGGCTACGCCGGGTTGCGGCTGCTGAGCGGGGACTACCGGGCTGCCCGGGAACAAATCGAGTGGATCGACGATCACCTTCTGACCGAACCCCGGTTCGCCGATCCACCGACCGTGAACTGGCTCATCCACCCCGGCGCGACCGCCATCCGGGCCGTGCTGACCAGGCGGGCCGAGGCGCTCCGCCGCGCGGCGCGCGGGCTGCCCGACCGCGAGGCCGTCGCCCGCCTGCGCGAGGCGCTGACCGCGTGGCCGCGCCTGCCGGGGCTGTACGACGATTACCTGCGCCGGCAGCACGCCTACTCGGTCCTGTACGTCGGCGTGCGCGCTCTGCCCGAGTTCCTTTCGCCCGGGGCGGCGCGCACCGACGCCGAGCGGCAGGCCGTCGCGCTGCTGTTCGAGGGGCTGGTGCGCGAGAGCTACGACGCGGCAGGAGAGCACTACCGCCCGCAACTGGCGGCGGACCTGCCGGCGGTCGTCCCCGGCGGTCGGCGCGTCTACCTGGACCGCCACGCCCGGTGGTCGAACGGCGAGCGCGTCACGTCGGCTGACGTGCGCGACACCGTCCTGCTGCTCAGCCGCCAGGCCGGCGCCGCGCAGACGTGGACCGACCTGGTCCAGCCGCCAGTGCTGGAGGGCGACCCGTTCCGCCTGGACTTCCGCTTCCGTCAGGACGCCCTCGACCCGCTCGCGCCGCTGACGTTCGCGGTGCTGCCGCGGACCTTCAGCGGGTCGTTGCAATCGCCGGCCGATCCGGCGTTCGCGCGCCAGCCGGTCGGCAGCGGGCCGTACCAGTACGCCGGCCGGCGCCTCGACCCGGATACCGGACGGGACTGCGCCGTCTTCACCGCCAACCCGCATTATCGCCGCGGCGGCCGCATTGATCGCCCGTACATCCGCGAGATCCGCTTCTACGTCCCGGCCGATCCGCTGCGCGACCTCCGCGACCCAAAGCGCCCGCTGCACCTGCTCCTCGACCTGCCGACGGCCGGGGTGCGAGCGCTGGAGCAGGCGCGGGTGGGAGAGGTGCGCACTCTGCGCAATCGCCGCGTGTGGTTCCTGGCCATCAATCACGCCGTCCCGGCGCTGGCCGACCAGGACGTGCGCCGCGCCTTCGCCCACGCCCTGGACCGCGACCGGATCCTGACGTACCGCTTCCGCGGCGGCGAGCCGGCGCACCGCCTGCTGGGCGTGACCGGGTCGGTGACGGCGCTGGCGACGCTGGACCTGCGCCACGACGTGCGGCCGGAGTTCCATCGCCGGGTGAACGGCCCGTTTCCGGCCGGATCGTGGGCCGTCTGTCCGCCGCCGCGCGTGCCCGCGGCCCTGTTCGACCTCGACCGCGCCCGAACGTTCGCGGACAGGGCGAAGGCAAAGGTTCCGTCGGTGAAGCTGACGCTCAAGTACCCCGCGGGCGACTCGGCGACGGCCGACGCCTGCCGGGACATGGCGCGGCAGCTTGGGGAGGTGGGGGCGGGCGCGGGCTGGGCGGTCCACATCGAGCCGGTGGCAGTCCCGGAGCGGGAGCTGGCCGACGCACTCGGGCGGCGGGCCTACGAGCTGGCGTACTGGCACCACGACCATGCGAGCGAGGCGTACTGGCTGTGGCCGCTGTTCGACGCGCGGCCGGAGGCGCTGGGGCCGGGCGGAGCGAACTACCTGGGCTATCGGGACGCGGCGCTGGAGAGCCTGTTCCGCACGATGATGGGGCAGCAGCATTTCGCGGAGGTGCGCCGGCTGACGCACGAGATCCACGCCCACCTGTACGAGCGCATGCCGCTGATTCCGCTGTGGCAGCTGGACACGCACGTCGCCGTCCACCCGAAACTGCGGCCGGCGCACCTCGATCCGCTGCGCATCTTCGACCGCGTCGAGGAGTGGCGGCTGGAGCCGTGAACGGCTTACCAGCCCGGCCCCAGGAACGAGAGGGAGGAAGCCATGTCAACCGCGGACACCCCGGCCGACAAGCCGACGCACGAGCAACTCAAGCAGGCGTTCAAGGCGTTCCGGAAGCGGCTGAAGCTGACACGCCTGGAGGAGGAGTCGAAGATCAGCCGGCGGCCGGTGACAGGCGGCCGTCAATCGAGCATCGTCGCGATCGTACCGCCGAACCAGTTCCCGCAGGCGGTGTGGGACGAGCTGGTGCGTCAGGGCAAGCTGAAAAAGGCCGGACACGGGACATATGAACTCGTCGAGGAATAACCGGCCCGGAAGAACGACGAGGCGCCGCGAAGTTACAGCTGGGCCGCGAAGGTCTGGAACCCGTCGCGGTACGTCTCGCGCCACGCCGGGTTGGGTGCCACCCGCGCGCGGAAGCGGACCATCCGGGCGACCGCGTCGGCGACCGTGAACGGCGCCGGCTCGCCCCGCCGGTTCCGCAATCGCGTCTCCAGGGCGGCCAGCGCCGTCACCGCCGCGCCCAGCGCCGGCCCCTCGTCCGACACCAGCCGCTCCAGCGGCCGCTCCAGCACGCTCGCCAGGATCTCGCACATCAGATCGCTCCGGGCGATTCCGCCCGACACCGTGATCCGCGTCACCTGCTGGCCCGCCTGCTCGTGCTCGCGCACCGCCCGCGCGATCAGGTACGCCAGCGCCTCCAGCGCCGCCCGGTGTCGGCGGCCCGCCTGCGTCGGTTCCGCTGGCGACCACTCGAAGCGTGCCTGCGCCAGGCCGACCGACGGCTCGGGGTAGATGAACGGCAGCACGCAAGTGCCGTCCGCCCCCGGCGGGCACGCCCGCGCCGCCGCCTCCAGGCTCGCCCAGTCCGGGTTCGGCCCGACGACCCGGTCGAGGAACTGGGCGCCGTTGTTGTAGCAGCGCATCCACAGGTACGGACCCCAGTTCAACCGCATCGCGTCGAGCGTGCCGGACGTCGGCAGGATCGCCGCCGACGAGTTGACCACGGCCGAGTTGCCGAGGATGATCGCCACCTGGCCGGCGTCCACGGCGCCGCCGCCGACCAGTCCGGCCTGCTGGTCGTCCGACGTCGGGAACACGAGCGGCCGACACCCCGCGGGCAGCCCGGCCTCGAGGGCGAGGTCGTCGCTCAGCCGCCCGACCGCCTCGTACTGGTCGATGATGCGTGGCAGCTGGCCCCATGCAAGGTCGCGATACTCCGTGGTTGTCAGGGCGTCGAGCATGTCGCGCCGCCACGCGCCGGTGCGCAGGTCCATGATCCCGGTGGACGCGGCCGCCGAGACGCTGACGACGTCGAAGTTCCCGGTCAGGTAGCCGGCCGCCAGCGCCCCGTGGGCGAGGATGCGGTGCGTCCGCTCCCAGTCGGCCCGCGACAGCGTCGCCTCGTCCTTGACGAGGTGGCTGAGGGTGTAGCGCACCGCCCACGGCCCGCCGAGGCGCCGGACCACCTCCGGCTGTCCGCCGAGGCGCTCCAGGCCGCGCGCGTGATACGGCGCCAGGCTGTGGTCGTTCCAGCAGATGGCGCGGCGGACCTGGGTGCGGTCCCGGTCGATGCGGCCGGCCGTGTGGTGGGTGGCGGAGATGCCGCCGGCCGCCCAGTCCTGCAGCCGGCCGAGGTCGCGCAGCCGGGTCGCGATCAGGCGCGTGCTGCTGCGGGCCTGGCCCTCCAGCTGCATCAGGTTCAGCTCGGAGACGCCGCCCTCGGTCCACAGATCGGTCGGCAGTCGGACCTGGGCGAGGGTGGTGCCCTCCAGGTCGAACGCCAGACACTTGACGGCGCCCGTGCTGAAGTCCCAGCCGGTGATGACGGCGCTGGGCGGGACACAGTGAAGAGGCTCAGCCACGGTAGTTTCCTCGGGTGACGGCGGGCGACGAAAGCCCACGGGGGGCGTCCCGTGGGTCGAGTCCGCGGCGCTTCCCCCACGGGGCGCCACCCGTGGGCTTTGCAAGAGGGAGGATCAGGTCACCGCAGCGATGCCAGGAACGCCAGCAGGTCGGCAGCCTGCTCGGCGGTCACGTCGCGCAGCAGCAGGTCCGGCATCAGCGAGGCCCGCTGCGGCGCGAGCGTCGCCACCTCCGCCGCCGGCACGCGCACCTCCTTGTCGCCGATCGTCCGCAGCACCACCTCGCGCCCGTTCTTCTCCGCGAGCAGCCCCGTGTGGACCTTGCCGTCGGTCGTCTCCAGCAGATACATGACGTACTGCTGCTCGACGGTCTTCGACGGGTCGAGGATGCTTTCGAGGAGCTGCGCCCGCGTGTACTTCTTGCCGATCCCGGTCAGGTCCGGGCCGAGCGTGCTACCGATCCCCTCGACGCGGTGGCAGTTGACGCATTGCAGGGCCGTCGCCTTGAAGAACAACGCGCGGCCGCGCGCGACGTCCCCCTTCCGGGCGAGGAGTTGCTCCGGCCGGATCACGCTCCCGAGGCGCTGGACGCGCTGCTCGTCGGGCAGGAAGCGCTCGAACAGATCGCGCACCTGCGGATCGGTCGTGGCCGCCGCCGCGGCGAGCACCTGCGGGCGCACCGCTGCGGGAATGCGCCCCTCGCCAACGGCCTGAGACAGCATCAGCGCGCTGCCGGTGGAGGCGAGCAATTTGCCGATGACGGTGGCGCGCTCGGCGGCGCGCGCCCTGGCCGCAGCGGCGGGCGTGCTCCTGTGCCGCGTCTCGTCCAGCGCGCGCAGCCGCTCGATGAGGGCGTACACGTCCTGATGCAGGGGCAGCTGGCGGATCCAGTCGTGGACGAGTTTCAGCCCGCGCTCGTCCACCACCGCCGACCCGATGTGCGGCATGCGGCCCGGTCCGAGCTTGGCCATCCGATAGTAGAGGACCGAGCGGTACGGATCGGCCGGCGCGAGGATCTGCGCCCCGGCGATGCCGAACGTGCCCTGCACCGGCCGCACCTCCAGCATCCTGGTGTGGTCCAGCGCGACCGAGTGCCGCAGCTCAATGTCGGCCGTCCCGCCCGCGCCGAACTGGTGACAGTGGGCGCAGTTGACGTGCAGGTACGACCGCGCCCGCCCGTCGAGGCTGGCGTCCGCTCCGTGTGGATCGGCGAGGCGGATGGCCGGGAGATCCTTGAGGTCGCGGTCGGTCTCCGGGTTGCGCTCGCGGTGCAGCAGTCGGATCAGACCGGCGTGGCGCAGGGCGCGCAGCTGGTTGTCGGTCGTGTTGCCGTAAGCGTGGTCATGGTTGAGCTGGTCGAGGGTGAACGCGAGCGTGTAGCCGGCCCACGGGTTGTGACAGGTCAGACACTCGGTACGACTCGGATAGTGCCACGTCTGCCTGCGCTTGCCGCCCGGAGCCTGGGCATCCGTGACGGTAAGGGTGCGGTCGAGGCCCGCAGCCGGCACCAGGGTCGCGTCGGTTTGCGCATCGTTCCACTGGTAGCTGTAGCCGCGCCATTCGATGCCGTCGAAGTGGAGCAGCTGCGTCTCCAGCCGCCGCCGGCTTTTCGGGTTGCCGCGCTCCATCTCCAGCGTGATCGTCTTCGCGAGCACGCCGTCCTTCGAGAAGAACACCTGGCCGCTGTAGAAGCCGTCGGCGTGGATCGGGCTGTCGTAGATGCGGACCGTTTCCTGGCCCGGCAGAGCGAGGAAACGCTCGCTCGTGGCGTGGTCATTCCACTGCGCGGCGTTGACGGTGAACGGCACCACGCCCGGGGCGGGGACATGGTCCTTGACCGAGGCGAACAGGCCCGTCTCGCTCAGCTTGCGCGGGAAGTCGGCCCGCTTCATCTTCGCGGCCGGGTTGGGGACGAGCTGATACAGGCCGGCAGATTCGTTGTGATCGAGGAAGTACAGCTCACCGTGCCGATCCTCGCCGAAGGTGACGACGCGCGGCGTACCCTGGGCGATCTCGGTGTGCGAGACGATTTTGTCGCCGTCGAAGCGCGTCGCCCAGAGCTTGCGCGTCACCCAGTCGCCGCAGATGTAAGCGCCCACCAGTTCCTTGAGGCGTTTGCCGCGGTAGACATAGCCGCCGGTGATCGAGGCCGCCTCGGTGTGCGGGAACTGGATGGCCGGCGGCAGGATCGGCGTTGGGCCGCGCCGGCTCTCGGGGCGCACCGGCTGCGTGCCTTCCATGACCGACCAGCCGTAGTTGCCGCCGCGCTTGATGCGGTAGACCATCTCCCACCGCTCCCAGCCGACGTCGCCCACCCACAGGTCGCCGGTGACGCGGTCGAAGCTCATGCGCCACGGGTTGCGGAAGCCGTAGGACCAGATTTCCGGCCGCGCGTTCGGCGTCCTGCGGAACGGGTTGTCGGCCGGGATGGCATACGGGCGGCCGTTCGCCGCGCGGTCCACGTCGATGCGCAGGATCGAGCTGAGCAGGTCGCTGAGATCCTGGCCGGTGTCGAGGGCGTCCGGCGGGTTGGGGCTGGTGGCGTCGCCGGTGGAGATGTAGAGGTAGCCATCGTTGCCGAAGTGCAGGTCGCAGCCGTTGTGCCCGCCCGCGAGCCAGGTGATGAGTACCTTCTCGCTCCTGGGGTCGATGCGTGGCGGGTCGGTGTTCGTCACCGTGAAGCGCGAGACGCGCGTGCCGTCGGGCAACTCCCGGCCGCGCTCCTTGCTGCCGAGGACGTAGCAAACATAGCAGTAGCGGTTCTCGGCAAACTTCGGGTGGAACACCAGCCCGTAGAGCGCGTCGATCCCGCGCACCTTGCTTTTCGGATCCCAGCTGCGGACGTCGCGCTGGAGGTCGAGGAACTCCTCGACGCGGTCGGCGTCCTGGCGGTCGGGAAAGGAGACGATGCGTCCGGCCTGCTCGCCGACGAAAAGCCGGTCGAGGCCGGGGGCGCGGACGAGCAGGAGCGGGTTGCGAAACGCGAGGCGCGGGAAGGCGCGTTCGACGCGGTAAGGGTGCGGCGGGTCGGGCGAGCCGGTGACGCGCGAGGTCGTCCACGGCACGCGCGTCTTGATACCGTGCGGGCGCTCGGACTGCTGGCCCGGCAGGGCGCGCGGCCAGGCAACAGCAAGCGCGAGAAAGGTCATCGCCAGTACGGCGGCCCCGAGGATGATTCGCTTCATGAGCAAGGCCGGTGAGGTTCCGGTCAGGGTGGGGTCTCGCCCGCGCGCTCCCTGGCGACCGGGTTGGGGCTCATTCTACAGCCCCTCTGCCGTCCCGCCACCCTCGCCGCGGTCACCGCCGGGCAGGTTCATGCAGAATCCTGTTGCCCCGCACCTCCCTGCCCCCCTCTCCCACCAGAGGAGAGGGGCAGGGGGGTGCGGGGGAAGACAGCTTCACCCGGATCGGGAAGCGGGCATTACCTTCGCCGGCGCCAGGGTGCCGTGAGCCGCATCAATGCGCGCCACGCCGACGAACGCCTCGCCGGGGCCGAAGACCGCCGCCTCGACGGCGCCCGCGTCCCGCGCGACGCGCAGAACCTGCGGGCCGACACGCACAACCTGGCCCTGCGCCAGTCGGCGCGCGTCGGCGGCGCCGAGGGCGAGGCGCGGCAGGTCCGCCACCGCCTGCGCCACCGGCCGGAGGCACGCCAGCGCTTCCGCCGGCGGAACATCGAGGTGTACGGCGTCGGCCGCGTCGAACGGGCCGACGCGGGTGCGCCGCAACGTCTCGATCAACCCACCGCAGCCGAGCCGTTCGCCCAGGTCGCGCGCCAGCGAGCGGATGTACGTCCCCTTGCCGCAGTACACCTCCACCTCCAGTCGCGGCCAGGCGTAGTCCAGGATGTCGATGCCATGCACCTCCACCGTGCGCGGTTGCAGGTCCACCTCCTGTCCGCGCCGCGCCAGCTCGTGCGCGCGCCGGCCCGTGACTTTCACGGCGGAGTAGGCCGGCGGCACCTGCGCGATCGGGCCGCGGAAGCCGTCGAGGCAGCGGCGCACCGCGTCCAGGTCCGGCGGGGTCGCGTCGGTAACGGGGGTGACGGCGCCGTCGGCATCGTCGGTGTCGCTGCGCGCCCCGAGGCGTACCCCGGCGCGATAGATCTTTGCCATGCGCTGGACGTACTCGGTCAGGCGCGTGGCCGCGCCGACGCAGAGGACGAGCACGCCGGTCGCGAGTGGGTCGAGGGTGCCGGTGTGGCCGACGCGGGTGCCGCGCGGGAACCAGCGCTGGGCGCGATCGACGGCGTCGCGCGAGGTCATACCGCCGGGCTTGTCCAGGACCAGCAGGCCATGCGGGGGAGGTGTCTTCATGGTTGAAGGGGTTCCGCGAATCGCCAGCGCGTCCGCCTTTCAGGGGCGGAAGGAGTGCAGTATAACGCACATGACCGGACCGTCCAGGGAGACGCTCGAAGGCGGCGCCGGTTCGCGCCGGGAGAGAGCCGATGTCGCAGGCGGAGCTGTGTGTCATCTTCAACCCGAAGGCCGGCCGCCAGCGCGCCGCGAAGCGCCTGGCGGGGCTGCGGCGCAGCTGGGGGGCACACGCCGAGTTCCGGCCGACGCGCTGCGCCGGCGACGCCGAGACGCTCGCCGAACACGCCGCCCGCGAGGGGTTCCGGACGGTCGCCGCGGCCGGCGGGGACGGCACCGTTCACGAGGTCGCCAACGGCCTGCTCCGCGCCGACCGGCCCGCTGTCAACTTCGCCGTCGTTCCGATCGGGTCCGCCAACGACTACGCCCACAGCCTGGAGGCGGAGGCAAACGGCGCACCGCCCGGCACCGTGCGGGCGGTCGATGTCGGCGCGGTGAGCGAGCCGACCGGACGGCAGCGCTACTTCGTCTGCTGCCTGGGGCTGGGGCTGAACGGAGCGGTGACGCTGGAGTCGCGCCAGATCAGGCGGCTGCAAGGTATCGCCCTGTACGGACTGGCGACGCTGCGCGCCCTGTGGTATCGCTACGCCACGCCGCGCATGACGCTGCGCCTCGACGACCAGCCGGAGCGCACGATGCCGACGCTGCTGCTCAGCGTCATGCTCGCCCGGCGCGAGGGCGGGTTCACCATGGCGCCGCACGCCCGGCTCGACGACGGGCTGTTCGACTACATCCACGCGGGGGCGCTGTCGCGCTTCGAGGTGCTGCGCCTCCTGCCGCGGCTGGCCCTCGGCAGTCCGCCGACCGCGTACCCGAAACTCCATCAGGGCCAGTGCCGGCGCCTCGCGCTGCGGTCGGAGGCGCCGCTGACGGTTCACATCGACGGCGAGTTCTTCGCCCGCCCCGAGGACAACGTGCGCGAGCTGGACATCCGCATCCTGCCGGGCCGGCTGCGCGTGCAGATGCTGGGTTGATCGGACGGTAGCAGACAGGAGAGGCGCATGCTGGTGATTCGTTTTGAACGCCCCACCGACGCGGAGGGGATTCACGCCGTCCACGCTGCCGCGTTCCCGGCCTCCGACGAGGCCCGGTTGGTGGCGGCGCTACGGGCCGCCGGTCGCCTGACCGTCGCGCTGGCGGCGCTGGCCGGCGAGCGCGTGGTCGGCCACGTCGCCTTCAGTCCGGTGAGCATCGCCGACTCGTCCGGCGGCGTCGGGCTGGCGCCGGTGGCCGTGCTGCCCGAGGTGCAGCGGCAGGGCATCGGCAGCCGGCTGATCCGCGACGGGCTCGCGGCTGCGCGGGAGGCGGGGTGCGGGTTCGTCGTCGTGCTCGGTGATCCGCGGTATTACGGCCGATTCGGGTTCGTCCCCGCGCGACGGTGGAACCTGCACGACGAGTACGGCGGCGGCGATGCGTTCCAGGCGCTCGAACTGTGTCCGGGCAGCATTCCGGCCGGCGGGGGGCTGGTGCGGTACGCGCCGGAGTTCGCGGCCCTGGGAGACGGGCACGAGTAGCCGCTTGCATTCACGATCCTGGGGAGGGCGTCAGGTTTGTCTTCCTCCCCTCCCCCTTGTGGGGGAGGGGCCGGGGGTGGGGAGCCTTCTCCCCTCTCCCACGAGGGGAGAGGGGGGCACGCACCGGACACCAGCACCCGGAGCGGGGATCAGAACTCCAGCACGTCCGGCCAGGCCACATCGATAACGAGGATCTTCCCATCCCCGATGCGGCCGGTGCGCGCGGCGCGCACCATCGCCTGGACCGCCAGGTCGGCGCGCTCGTCGCTCACCCAGACGGTGATCTCGACCTTCGGCAGGTACGCCAGGCTGTACTCGCCGCCGGCGTAACGGTCGAGGTATCCCTTCTGGCGGCCGTAGCCCTTCGCCTCCTGGACCACGCACGCGGCCACGTCCATGCCGGCGATGGCGCTCAGGACCGCCTCGGCCCGGAACGGCTTGACGACAATGACGAGCTGCTTCATCGGTCTTCCGCCACGGCGAGCGGCGCGTCGCGGGGGCGATTCCCCTCGACCCGGCGCCGTCCTGACCTTACGCTACACGACAGGAGGTGGCGCGAGAAGGTGCGCGTCGCCCCGAGGGGAGGTGGACCGTGGGGCTCAGGAGCCATCGCGATTCGAGGCGGCGTGCCGGGGCGGTGCTGCTCGCGCTGGGACTGCTGGCGGCGGCCGGGTGCGGGCTGGACGAGTACGAGCGGCTCATGGACGCCGAGCGAGCCCGGTTCGAGCACCACGACGCCGAGAACGAGGCGCTCGGGTTCCCGGTGCAGACGCCGCCGAGCTACCGCTGGAAGGATCCGAAGTCTCCGCCCAAACTGGCGCAGGTGAAGCTGTTCCTCCGTCCGCTCCGGACCAGCCCGCCCCAGCCGCCGTGGGGCACCGTCCCGGTCGAGGGCGAGGCGCCGGCCCAGGCCGAGGGCGTGGAACTCTATCGCTACGCCGGGCCGCCGGGCTACAACCTGTACCTGGCGGCGGACACCGGGACGATGCCGAGCCAGGACTTTCAGCGGGCCGTCCTGGCCGCCCTGCAGGGGTACGTCGAGCGGCTCCACAAGCGCCGCCTCCTCGTACCGAACCCGATCGTCACCGCGACGGTGGTCAAGGAGAGCCCGAAGACCCGGCTGGACGCCCTGCCGCCGGTGCGGTTCGAGGCGCTCACTCTCAACGAGGCCGGCGGGCCGGAGGACGCCTCCCACTTCGCGATCTACTTCCACCAGTCCGAGGGGAAGCAGGTGGCGGTCATCTACCAGGTGCCGCTCGCGAAGGCGACCGACCAGACCGTGATGCGCGGGATCGACTTCAGCCTCAAGACGCTCGGGATCGGCTCGGCCGCGGCGCGCAACGAGCAGATCTACACCCGGCGGCAGCGTCTGGTCCCGCCGCGCCCGCCGCCCCCCCTCCCGGTGCCGAAATGAGTGAGGAGAGAAAGCCCACGGGTGGCGTCCCGTGGGCTTTGATCCTGGCGTCCCTGGCCGCTACTTCCCGGCCTTGCGCAGGATCGGGTCGTCGATGGAGCGCTGCCACGCGGTCAGACGCTCCTGGAGCTGGTCGCGCACCGCACGGTATTTCGGGTTCTTGTACAGGTTGCGCAGCTCGCCCGGATCCTGGTCCAGGTCGTACAGCTCATCGAGCAGGTTGGTGAAGTGGTGCCGCACGAGGTGGTAGCGCGCCGTGCGGATCGAGCGCATGTAGGCCAGCCCGCCGTTGTGCAGGTCGTACTGGCTGAAATGAGCGTCGCGCCACGCCACCTTCTCGCCGCGTAACAGCGGCGAGAAGTCCCGCCCCTGCTGCTTGTACTTCGCCGGCGCCGGCACCCCCAGCATGCCGAGCACCGACGCGAACGTGTCCACGTTGCACACCATCTCGCGAATCTCCGTCCCCGGCTTGACGGCGCCCGGCCAGCGGATCAGCAGCGGGACGCGGATCGCGTCGTCGAACATGTTCGGCCGCTTCGGGCCGTTGACGCCGCCGGCGATCCAGAAGGCGTTGCCCTTGGAGTGCAGGCCGTGGTGGCCGATCATGTACCCGTGGTCGCTGGTGAACAGAATGATCGTGTGCTCCAGCAGCCCCAGCACCTCCAGCGCCGCGAACAGGCGGCCGAGATTGCGGTCCACCGAATGGACGCTGGCGTAGTAGTCGCGGGTCAGCTTCTTGACCTTCGCGACGTCGGCCCCGGGCGCCTGCGGCACGGTCGGGTCCAGATCCTTGAATGGGGCCGCGTCCTCGGCCGGCACCGGGCCGTAGGGCAGGTGCGGGGCGCGGAAGTGCAGCAGCAGCGCGAACGGTCGTTCGCGGTTGGCCTTGATGAAGCCGATCGCGTCGTCCACCAGGATGTCGGGCAGCGGACCCTTGAACTTCTTCTGCTTGCCCTTCTCCTCCAGCGTCGGATTCATCGGCGTGTTGCCGCCGCCGAGGAAGCCGAAGAAGTGGTCGAACCCGCGCCGGGTCGGGTGGAACTGCGGCAGCATGCCCAGGTGCCACTTGCCGACCAGGGCCGTGACGTAGCCAGCGCGGCGCAGCACCTCGGCCCACGTCAGCGCGTCCTGCGGCAGGCCGGCTCCACCCTCCGCCTCGACTGGCGCGATCCAGTCCGTGATGCCGACCTGCGAGCCGTACCGCCCCGACAGGAACGTGGCCCGGCTCGGGGAGCAAACCGGGGTGGCGGTGAAGGCGTGGACGAACTTCGCCCCCTCGCGCGCCAGGCGGTCCATGTTCGGCGTCTTCACCTCGCGGTTGCCGTATGCCCCGACCGCCCAGCGCCCCTGATCGTCGGTGACGATGGAGATGATGTTCAGCGGCTTCTTCCTCGGCGGTCCCGCCTGCGCGGGGGCCGGGCAGAGGAGGCCGACGAGAGCAACGAGGAACGGGAGCAGGTGCCAGCGCTTCATGGTCGGATCTCTTCTGTAACCAGGGGGACTGAGGAGTGAATGCAGGGGCCAGGGAACTGGTGGGCAAAGCCCACGGGCGACGTCCCGTGGGTCGAGTCCCTGGCGCCTCATGCTCCCACGCGGCGGGCGGCGCGTCAAGCAAATGCCCGCCTGTCGATGACGACGCGGCGCGGAACCGGGAGCACGGCCCTGTCTGCGGTCCGGGGTGCCCGTATAGTGCCTGTACGCCGTCCACGGACGCCCCGGGGGAAGCTCATGACCGTGCCGGACCGACCCGCGTTGCCCGTGCTCCATCGCCGTAGCGGCGACCCGGGGCGCACGGAGCGCCTTGGCCCATACGCCATCGAGTCGCTCATCAATCCCGGCGAGGAGGGGGCGGGCACGGTCTACCGGGTGCGCATCGAGCCGCACCAGCGCACGAGCGTCAGCTACCACCGGCGAGCGGAGGAGTATTACTTCGTCCTGGCCGGGCGCGGGACGGCGGTCCTGAACGGGCGCGCGTACCCGCTGACAGCGGGCGATTTCCTGCGGCTGCCGCCCGGAACGACGCACGGGTTCGTCACCGGAGACGAATCGCTGGACCTGCTCGACGTCCACACGCCGGGGTGCCGGCCCGACCGCGACGTGTACTTCGCGGGTCCGGCGCCGGAGGGGTTCGGGCCTGGGTAATGGGAGGGCGGTGCGATGGCGGCAACACCGGGACAGGTCATCGGGCTGGGCGAGATCCTGTGGGATCTCCTGCCGGGCGGCCGGCAACTCGGCGGCGCCCCGTTCAACTTCGCCTTTCACTGCCACCAGCTGGGCCGCCCGAGTACCGTGGTCAGCCGCATCGGCGCCGACGACCTCGGGCGCGAGATCCGCGCGGCCGTCCGGCGCCTCGGGCTGTCCGACGCCCACCTGCAGGAAGACGACCGGCACCCGACCGGCACCGTGACGGTGGCAGTGGACGAGCGCGGCCAGCCGGCATTCACGATCACCCCCGAGGTGGCCTACGACTACCTCGCCTGGGACGCGGGGCTGGAGGGGCTGTTCGCCCACGCGGAGGCGGTCTGCTTCGGCACCCTGATCCAGCGCCACCCGGTCGCCCGTGAGACGGTCCGCCGCGCCCTCGGCGCGGCCCGCAACGCCCTGATCGTGTACGACGTCAATCTGCGCCAGGACTTCTACAGCCGCGCGGTGATCGAGGAATCGCTGCGGGCGAGTCGATGGGCGAAGCTCAACGAGGACGAACTCGCCGTGCTGCGCGGCCTGCTGGGGCTGGGCGGGGAAACGCCATCCGCCGCGGTGCAGGAGCTGCGCCGGCGCTATCAGCTGGAAGTCGTGGCCGTGACGCGCGGTGAGCGCGGTTGTCTGGTGCAGACCGACGAGGAAGAGGTGAGCGTGCCGGGCGTTGCGGTCGCGGTGGTCGATACGGTCGGCGCCGGGGATGCGTTCACCGCGGGACTGCTCGCCCTCACCCTGGAGGGCAAACCACTGGGGGAGGCGGCGGCCTTCGCGAACCGGCTGGCAGCCCGAGTGGCCGCGTCCGCTGGCGGCACGCCGGCGCTCGACCGGGCGGAACTCGAACGGAGGTGAGCGACGATGGACGTCAAGACGGTACTGATCACCGGGGCGGCGGGCAACCTGGGGGCCAAGCTGCGCCGCCATCTGGAAGGGCGGTACGAGCTGCGCCTCCTCGACATCAACCCGCAGGGCGACACGGCGATCGTCCCGGCGGATCTCGGCCAGTGGGAGTTGGCGTGGGTCGAGCAGTTCCGCGGCGCCGACGCCGTCGTTCACCTGGCGGCCGACCCGACCGCCCACCAGACGTGGCCGAACCTGCTCGGGCCGAACGTGGACGCGGTCGTGAACGTGTTCCTGGCCGCCGCCGCGGGCGGGGTGCGCCGCGTCGTTTTCGCCAGCTCGAACCACGTCATGGGCGGCTACCAGCACGACCCGACACCGCTGCTGACTCCCGATCTCCCGCCGCGTCCCGGGGCACACTACGCCTCCGGCGGTCACCAGCGCGACAGCACCGCTTACGGCTCGGCGAAGCTGTTCGGCGAGCGCGTCGGCAAGTGCTTCGCCGAGGCGCACGGGCTGTCGGTGGTGGCGGTGCGCATCGGCTGGACGCGGATCGGGGACAATCGGGCCGAGGAGGTGCCGCCCGAGCGCGGGCCGTGGTTCCGGCTGATGTGGCTGTCGAACCGCGATTACTGCCAGCTGATGGAACGGTGCGTCCTCGCCGACCTGCCGGCGCCGTTCGTCGTGGTCAACGGCATGTCGGCCAACACGGGCATGCGCTGGGATGTGGAGACAACGCGCCGGCTGGTCGGGTACGAGCCGCAGGACGACGTAACGCGGCCGGCAGGGTGACTGCCCGGCTCAGGTCGCCGCAACAGCAAAGCTCACAGGTGACGTCCCGTGGGCCAGCTGTCACCCGAGGATCTGGCGGCGCCGCTTGATGTAGTCCCAGACGACGTACCGATCCAGGTCGCGCCCGCCCGGAAAGAAGACGCGGCCCTTCGTCGCTTCGGCCAGCCGGTACGCAAACTGCACGTCCTCGCGGGTCTGGTTCCAGCTCGACAGCAGAAAGATGTTGATCGTGATGCCCTCGCGGGCGCACAGCTGTCCCTCGCGCATCGTCGCCTTCTCGGTGGCGGGGTGCGGCGGGTATTTCAGGTGCAGCTTCTCGCCCTCGAAGTGGGCGGTCGGGAGGCCGTCGGTGATCAGAATCGCCTGCCGGTTCGGGGTGTCCTGCACGGACAGCAAGCGGCGGGCCAGGTGCAGGCCGTGTTGGATGTTGGTGAAGTGGGGCGGCACCTGGTGCTCGCTGAGGCGCGGGTTGCTCATGTCCGCGACGAGATCGACCCACGGGTCGAAGATCGTCACTGGTTTGGGCATCAGGGCCGCGACTTCCGAGACGTGCCGCGGCTTCGCGAAGGTGTACATCTCGATGAACTGCAGGAAGTCGCCCGGGTACTCGGTGCGGATCAGCCCGTCGAGCGCCAGGCCCATCCGCTTGACGTTGACGTAGGTTCCGCCGTAGCGCATCGACCCGCTCATGTCGAGCAGGACGGCGGTCGCGCACTTCGGGTTGTTGCGCGTCTTGTGGATGACGATGTCCTCGGCCTTCAGGCGGATCGGCAGCGTGGGGCCGTCGCGCAGCATCGCGTTGACGAGCGAGGCCGGCATGTCCATGTGCGTGACCGAGTCGCCGAACTCATAGGCTTTCGTCTGTTGCGTCTCGATGGCGCCCTCGCCGATCACCGGCCCCTGGTGCCGCCCCGAGCGCGAGGCGTGCAGCTCCTCGAAGATCTGTGTCAGCAACTTCGCCTGGAACAGACGATATGCCTTCGGCGTGAGCTGAAAGCCGCCGCGCTTGCCCTCTTCGAGTCCCTGCTGCTCGGCCTGCTCGCGGAGGAAGTCCTGGACCTGCTGCTGCAGGGCGCTGAGCTGCTCCACGTCGCCCGGCTCGGCGAAGCGGGCCAGCTCCTCCAGGTCGATGATGCCGATCTGAGCCGTCTTCTTCGCTTCTTCCAGTTGCTTGAGGAGCTTGTCGATCGTCTCCAGCTCCTCCTTGACCTGCAGGGCGGTCGGCACGTCCATCGGCGTGCGGCCGGTGAAGTCGTACCTGGCGACAAGTTCATCGACCTGATACTTCTCGCCGAGGCGCTCGACGAGCTGGAGCAGCTGGCGGGCGAACTTGCCGTGCTCGTCGCCGGAGCGATACCAGAGTTGTTCGAGGTCGTGCAACTGCTCCTCGTTCACCGCCTTCTGGAAGCGCTTCGCGAGGTTGGCCGGCGGCGACATCCGGTCCGCCTGGTCGCGGAAGTGGCCGCGCGCCTCGCTCTCGGCGTGGGACGTCTCGTAGGTGGCGAGGATCTTGCGCTTGCGCTCGCGGAGGATCTCCATGAGCGCCTCGAGGCTCGGGCCGAGGCCGGCGATCTGGCTGGCGTTGAGATGGACGGCGCGGGCCAGTTCCTCCTCGGTCAGGTCGCGCGTGCTGCCATAGAGGAGCATGTGCTCGAAGGCGGGCGAGACCAGGTCCGGCGGCGGCGCCGTCGGGCTGGGGAAGTTGATCGGGTCGAACTTCTGGTAGGTGTGGATGATGCCGCCGAGGCGGTCGGGATTGCTCATAAGGTTCTCGATGAGTGACTCAGGGTAGGTAGAGACGGCCCGCGCCGCGGCAGTTATCCAGTTCCAGAAGGTAATCGATCAACTTTTCTGTGACCCGCTCGGCGTACCTCCTGCTGTACCGAAATTCATCCATGTCCCCGATGGTAAACACCGGCAGGCACTCGGAGCGATTGAGGGTCTGGATCGTGGCCTCAAGTGAGTCGGGGCCGTCTCGATTTCGGTTCCCCGTCACCAGAATCACCTCCCGCTCCTGGCAAAGTTGCCACACCACCCGATCAGGAGACTCACGAGCGAGTCCGAGTGCCTCGAACTTCACGACCGCTAAACTTCAGACTCTGCCAAAGTTCTTTCCACGTCGGGGACTCAAGCAGCGAGATCAGATAGAGGAACTGGCCTTCGATGTCATTGTCGCCCATGATCCCTGCCATTGGCGTCCCTCCGCGCGCCGCCGTTGCGAGCCTGGGCGACCATCTCATCGACCTCGGCGTCGGACGCTCCGCGCGCCCTGGCCTCGCGGATCCGCTCCATCAAAGCCCGAGCCTTTCCGGCGCATGCGTCGAGTTTGGCCTGGAGTTCCGGCGGGTTGCCGCGCTCGCACCGTTCCAGGATCTTGACGTACTCGGTTAGCACTTCGATCTTATGCTCCCGCACGTAATCTATCGCCGCCTGGACGTGCCCCGGCGTTACCTTCTGGTCCTGGGCGATGCTCGACACCGGCCACGCGCCCAGGAGGTAATCGAGGATCCGGTACACGGTGATCCGCGTCCCCTTGATCTCCGGGCCGCGGCCACGCTCGATGATCTCCGGCGGCGGCAGGTCGATGATGTCGCTGTCAGCGGACTTCATAGGTAATCCTCCCGTGCTTCTGCGACCGCGAGATGCGGTCGCTGGCGTACAGCCCGGCCAGCACGAACTCGACGCACGACGCCCGCACCGCCTCGCTCTCGCTGGGGTTGACCTCGAACGCCTTCTCCCACGCCTTCGGCACGCGCTTGAGCCGCTCGCTGTACTGCGCCGACGGCAGCATGTCGCCGACCTCGATCTTGACCCCGCGCCCGAACACGTGGGCCACCTCCTCCAGTCCGTGCTTATCGACGTACTCCTCGAACACCGTCTTGATCGCCTCGGCCTGGATTGCCTCCAGCACCTGCCGCTCCGACATCTGGTGGCTGCCCATCATATCCAGCTCCAGCTTGCCCAGCGACGAGGAGTACAGGTGACCCAGGTCGCTGACGCGCGGCACTGCCGGTTTCTCGCCCAGGCGCACCGCGCGGTGGCGGGCGCTGGCGACCATCGTCCGGTAGTTGGCGATGCTGAAGCGGGCACTGACGCCGGACTGGTGATCGATGTACTTCGACTTGCGGGCGCATACGCTGATCTGCTCGATCACCTCCTTCATGAAGTACGGCACGACCACCGGAAACTCGCCGTCGAGGTCGAGGCCGGCCTCCTGCTCCATGATCGCGATGCCGGTCGCGCGGTCGAGCGGGTAGTGCGTCTGGATCAGCGAGCCGATGCGGTCCTTCAGCTGCGGGATCACCTTGCCGCTGCGGTTGTACGTCGCCGGGTTCGCCGAGAAGAGGATGAGCACGTCGATGTCGAACTGCACCGGGTAGCCGCGGATCTGCACGTCCCGTTCTTCGAGGATGTTGAACAGCCCGACCTGGACGAGTTCGTCGAGTTCGGGGATCTCGTTCATGGCGAAGATGCCGCGGTGCATGCGCGGGATCAGGCCGAAATGCAGCGCCTCCTCCGCCGACATGCTGGCGCCGCCGGCCAGCTTGGCCGGGTCGATCTCGCCGATCACGTCGGCGAACTTCGTCCCCGGCGACAGCCGCTCGGCGTAGCGCTGCTGGCGCGGCCACCAGGCGATCGGGAGTTTGTTCTCCGGGGTCGCCTCGACGGCGCGGCGGCCGGCCTGGGTGATCGGCCGGTAGGGATCCTCGTGGACGGGGCAGTCGGGCAGGTCGAGGTACGGCAACTCGTCGTCGAGGAAGCGCACCAGCGAGCGCATCAGGCGGCTCTTCGCCTGCCCCTTCTCGCCCAGGAAGAGCATGTCGTGGCCGGCGATCAAGGCGAGGTTGATCTCCGGGATGACGGTGTTTTCGTAGCCGACGATGCCGGGAAACAGGTCGTCGCCGCGGCGCAGCGCCGCCAGGAAGTTGGCGCGGATCTCCTGCTTGACCGTCCTCGACACCCACCCACTCTCGCGAAGCTCTTTCAGCGTGGCCGGCCGAACCTTCGTTGACGTCACCAGAGGGATCTCCTCGCACGGGTCGTGTGGACCGGCGCCGCGCCGGCGCCCCGACCCTCAGTAGACTCGCTGCACAATAGAACGTCCAGGCAGTAGGATGGCAGGATGAGCCACAGCGACCGCTTGAAGCGCACCCCTGACGCCTTTCGCCAGCTG
>JAANMX010000619.1_pt1 | contig 45970 bp, 43 predicted proteins | sample 7279681 | NCBI WGS metagenome assembly JAANMX01 (sample SAMN14094542, study PRJNA606508) | bioreactor metagenome | isolation source: A lab-scale SPAN reactor treating ammonium-rich wastewater day 351 | place: Ireland: Galway | collected 2018-01-01
CGAACGCCGGGCCGACGGCCCGCACCTGATCCTCGGTCATCCGACTCCCTCCGCTCGGGGCGGAGGTCAGTCTATGGCCGGCCTAGCGCTGTAGTGTTAGGACATGATCGAGCATCATGTCCTGAACCTGGGCGCTGGCGTCCAGTCAACTTGCCTCTATCTGCTGAGCCGAGAGTCTGAGTTCAAGCACCACTTCGATGTCGCCATCTTCGCAGACACGCAGGAGGAAACGCAGGCCGTCTACGACCATCTGGCGTGGCTACGCTCGCTCGGCAAGCCTGACATCTGGGTGCGGACTGCGGGCAAGCTCGGTGACGACCTGATCCGAGGCACGAACTCCACCGGCCAGCGTTTCGCCTCCATCCCAGCCTTCACTGCCGAGTGCCCCAATGTCGAGGCCACCGGCTTAAAGGCGTTCTGTTGGCAAGGATAGAGCCAGCCGGGGATGGAACCCCGGCTGGCGGACCTTGACATTTCAACGTCGCTTACTTGGCGACGGCAGCACAGCACGGTCCATCAGGGCAGCACCGCCCATCAGGACAGCACGTCGATGGCTCTCCTGACTTCATGGCAGCCGACCCACAGCACGGCCCATCCGGGCAGCACAGACCATCCGGGCAGCACGACGCCTTTCCTGCCGCCGTTGCCGTGGCAGTGGCGCAGCACTCCCCATCTGGGCAGCAGTCACCATCCGGGCAGCAAGGAGCCTGGGCGTTGTTGCAGCATGGTCCATTGGGACAGCATGGCCCGTCCGGGCAACACGACGCCTTTGCGGTCGGGGCGGGAATCGACTGGACCCCGGAACCTGACAGGGCGAAGCCCAAGGCCGTGCCGACAAGCGCCAGCCCCACGAACAGGGCAGCGCCGATATTGAACGTATTACGCATGGAATGTCTCCTGTTTCTGTGATCGTAAAGAATGATTGAACAGCCTGATAATGATCCCTGTCCGTCAGGTCGGCTTCACTCCTGCCACTTCGCATGAAGGTGGTGGGAGCAGGACCGTTTCCTACGGACTATTGCTGGATGGACGGCTGACGCCTCGGTGGAAGCAAGGCTCAGCCTGGCTGCTCAACAAAGCCAGACGCAATTGACGACGTGGCGAGGAAGTGATGGCGAGTCTGAGTTCGGCCCATCAACCGACGCAGAGTGGCCGACGCTTGCTATTTTGGCGTCCAGCGGCGGAAGCAACAGAATGATCCCGATGTCAGATTGCTCAGCCAGCGCCGAAACTGGCAGCGTGGCGTGCCGGTCGGTGCAGGAACATGCAGATTGGCAGGGGGCCGAAGGCGTCTCTGTCGGTGTCGGTTGGTCGCTCGGCTCGGATGGCCTTGTCTGGGTTGGGCAGAAGGGACAACTCGGATCACCGAAGTCGTTGTCACTGTCCGCAGTCGCCGCCTCGGATGTGGAGTTTGTCGCCTTCGCTGTGTGGCAGGCGAACAGGCAGCACCACCCCTGTGGTAGTGCCAAGACCAGGCTGCACGCAAAGACCAGAGATCGAACGGCTCGACTTCCCATATTTGTCATCCTACGCACCGCAGCGCCCACAGGTCAATTCCACCCAACGCCGCTCAATCAGAGCCTATGTCAACATTCCTACCAACATGACCAGGGCCATGCCTGCCATCAGTGCGTCTTCCACGAACGTCACTTTGGTCATCGGCAGGTTGAAAACCGTGCCGAGGCAGGCGCACTGGATGCGCCGCTTCTGGAGCAATGCCTGCGTGACACCGACGATGCTGACCAGCATGACGACCAGCGTAACAAGGTTCGTGGCGACAGGAGCGAGGCGTAGAAGGGATGCGACTCCCAGGCTCAACTCGATGAACGGGTAGACGTACCCGTAGGCTCGCACGGGGCGGGCCAGTACATCGTAAGTCTGGTACGCATCCACGAAGCCCCGCAAGTTGAGCAACTTGAAGAACGAGAAGGCGACGAAGAACCCGCCCATGAAGTTCGCCATCGCTCGCATCCAGTCGAAGCCACCCGCCGTGAACTCCACCAGGGCGACGATGCCGATCAGATAGGCGAACACCAGCAACAAGGGCCGATACGTCGCCAAGAGGGACTTATCTTCGTCGGTTGGTGGAGCGGCGTGTGCCGGGTGAGTGGCGGCAGTGGCCTCCTCGATCTTGCCCAGCACCTTGAACCCGGCATCTGCGACGTGTCGCTCGACCGCTGCTGCCGACACGTCGTCGCCCTCGACGGTCAAAACCTTGTTTGGGTTCGTGGTGTCCACCGCCCAGCGGCGGATTGTGGGATCGCCATCCAAGTGCGGCCTGACGGCAGCCACGCAACTGCCGCAGTTGAGGTTGGTCCGGTATTTCTGGGTGGTCGTCATGGTTCTTCTCCTCGGTTAGTCGTCTTCTTGGCCTTGCAGCGCTGCCAGGATCGGGCAGCCCGTCGTGGAGCAGTCGCCGTGGCACTTCTTGATGAGCTTCTGCAAGGCTTCCCGCATCCGCTGGAGGTCAGCGATCCGGGCCTCGATGTCGGCCACCTTCGCCTTCGCCTGTTGGCGAACATCGGCTCGTGAAGCCGAGTTGTCCAGACGCAGGGCGAGCAAAGCCTTGATCTCCCTGAGTGTGAAACCGAGTTCCTTTGCACGCCGAATGAACCGGAGGATCGCCACGGCTTCCTCGTCGTACTGGCGATACCCGGAGGCCCGGCGCTCTGGTTCCTCCAGCAATCCCTGCCGCTCATAGAACCGCACGGTTTCGACACCCACGACCGCTTGCCGGGCAACTTCGCCAATGGTCAACGGCTTCATCGCTTGCCTCCACACCTTCATTATCGACCCCGTACCATACTACAGAGTCAAGGTGAGGCGGCATTTTTTTCGGAAAAAGTTGGAGGGGAGAATCGTCCGACAAGGAGCGCTACTGCATGACCAAGACGAACTTCCCGACAGATTCGCCCTTCGCCAACAGGTCGTGGGCGAGACTGGCTTGTTCCAGGGGAAGCCTGCGGTCAATGACGGGCTTGAGTTCGCCCCGACCGAGCATGTCAATCAGCGTCATCAAGTCCTGGCGAAACCAGTCCGGCTGGCGGCGTTTCAACATTTGAATGCTGTAGATGAAGAACCGCCTGGGTCGGCTCAGTAGACTCAGACCGTATGCCGCCGCCCACCCCGTTGCGCTGGTCAGCAGCTTTTTGAAATCACGCTTGCCGCTGGCAAGGCTGGATTCCAGCCCGTAAGCGACAAGTCGGCCACGCCTGCTCAACGCTCGCCAGGAACGAAGCAGATTCCAACCACCGATGCCGTCGAACACGATGTCCACGCCTTCTTTGCAGAAGTGGCGCAGGCTTTTCACGAAGTCCGACCGCTTGTAGTCGATTGGGTGTCCGCCAAAGCTCTCGACAATCCTGAGCTTGCCCGTGGACGCTGTTCCATACGCCTTCACACCATGCAGCCTGGCAAGTTGCAGCAGGGCCGTGCCAACACCGCCAGCAGCGCCATGAATCAAGGCCGTCTCGCCTGGCTTGGCTCGTGCCGAGCGGTGAAGCATCTGGTAGGCCGTCACATAATTCAGCACGAGGCAGACGACCTCGGCAGAGTCAAGCTGGGGCGGCACGCTGACAAGTTCGGCTGCTGGAAGGCAAATGTACTCGGCATAACCGCCGACGATGGGCATTGCAGTGACCGTGGCTCCCAACGTCACGGTCCCGACGCCTTCGCCAAGCGCCTCCACGACGCCAACAACATCCCACCCCGGCGTGAACGGCGGTCGCCTCGCTTCTGGGTGGACACCCTCCCGCATCGAAATGTCGGCAAACGAAACCCCAGCAGCGAGAATCTTGACCCGCACTTCGCCGGGGCGTGGGTCGGGAAGATCGTCCTCGGCAACTTCGAGTTGCCGCTTTCGGTTTACGATGATGTGCCTGTACTTCATGTGCCGGTCCCGTCCTGCGCCGCCAGCGGAATGCAATCATTCGATGCTGTGGCCTGACAGTCTCAGGGCAACCACCGCCCTGTCGAGATCATTGGCCTTCACAAGAAGATAGTCGGTGTCGAAGGTCGAGATGACAAAAACGCCGATCCCGGCCTCGGCCAGCGGAGTGACCAACGAGGTCAGGACACCGACCAGGGCGAAGTCGATAGTCCCAGCCACCCGCAGGCAGTGCCAGTTCCGCTCGCTCTTGATTCCCTCCGGCACTGCATCCTGGCGGCAGACGATGGATAGCTCGTTGGCAGTGCGGGAGATCGAGGAGAATCCGCCAGCAGCGGCCCAGGCAGGAACAGACGCATCCGGGGCCAGTCTGCACACGGCGAACAGGTCGGGAAGCAGCAGGAGTGTCAGTTGATGGGGCATGACGGCTCGGACTTTTTCTCCTCCGGTTGGTAGCCGTCGCATCGGACAATCGGCTGCGGCAGGTACTTCGGGTAGTCGTCGTTGGTCACGGACAATTCGCATAGCAGGAAGCGTGACCTGGCCGTGCGAACTTCCCGCAGATTCTTGCACGTTTCGCAGAGGTTCACGACGCACTCCCTCGGTATTCTCACTCGCACGTCGCCGCCTTCTTGCCCACCAGCGCAACGACAGGGTAGGCGTAGTGAATATCACCGTCTCGCCTGTGCGCTCCAACGCCCAGGCGATTCACGCCCAGGTCATCCTTGAACATCTGACGAATCTTGTCCGCATCGCCGGGAGCCGGGAACGACCTCTGGAGAACCTGCTCCATCTCGACCTCGTGCTTATAGAACTTCGCCCGCACGTCCTGCAAACCGGCTTCGGTCAATAACCCCGTCAGTTCTTCGAGCGCCAAGGCTCGTACATGCGAAGGATCACGCAACTTTTCCAGGCGGTTGTACGCCTCGGCCTGGTCCCGGTTCGACATGAACACGTCCACGACGACGACTCGACCGCCTGGCGAACAGACCCTTACCATCTCGGCCAGCACCGCCCTCGGATCGAGCAAGTGATGGAAAGAGTACCGGGTGAATACGAGCGAGAATGAGGCATTGGCGAACGGGAGCGGCTGGGCATCCCCAACGTGCCAGGTCAGATTCGTCAGGCCGTGGCTCTGTTGCAACACCTTCGCCTGCTCGATCATGGCCGGAGTCAAGTCGATGCCAGTGACGTGGCGAACAACCTTTGCAAACTCACAGGCTATCAGGCCAGGACCGCACGCCACGTCCAGCACGGAGTCCTCCGGCCCGGCCCCGGAAGCGGCCAGGAGAAGCTCCGGCGAGTGATTTTGCGTCTGTGAAAACAGCACGGCCTGCTTCGTGAATTGGTCCAGAATCAAGCGCTGATGCTCGTCGGCTTGGCTGGTCATGGTTTCGTTCCGACCTCGCTCTTGAGCGCCCAGGTTGTTTCAAGGTGGCCTGGCGGATACGCCGGGGCCGCTGCGCTGAAATATCGAAGCGTCATGTCGCCGTCGTTTTTCAGGCCGTGAGGTTGACCAGACGGAGTGAATACACAGTCTCCAGGGCCAACCCGCTGCGACTCGCCTCCGACCGTCATCAGCCCGCTGCCTTCAAGAATGAAGTACACCTGCTCCGGTCGATGGTTGTGAATCCGCTGTTCGCCGCCAGGCTCGATCACGGCCAGCGTCGTGGTCAGATGCTCGGCGCTGGTGGTCCGAGGCGAAGCCAGAAGGTACGAAGTAATTCCTTCTGGACGCTTGTAGCGTGGCGCTGTTTCTTTCTTGGCGACGTGCATCGGTTTCTCCTGGGCGGTCACTTCTCGGTTTCCAGCACGGCAACAAACGCCTCTCCCGCTCGCACGATAATCGGCTGTGCCAGGTCCACCCAACCGCCTTCGCCCACGGTAGCTGTTGCCAGCAGACCGAGGCGCTCGCTGGTGTCGGGGTCGAACTTGAAGACCGAGACTCGCAGCCCGGCCTCCACGCCCTCCAGATGAAACCTGGGAATGCGCCTGTCGTCAACGAAGCGAAACGTGAACCACGGGTCTTGGTAAAGCGGCAGCATCCTATTCCTTCTCGGCCCAGACCCGCACTTCGCCGCCCTCATCAATCTCGACGTGGACCACGTTGGGGCTGCAACACACCGGGCAATCTTCGACGTACTCTTGCTCTGACCCTGCCGACACGTCGATAGGTACGACGATCTCCTCGCCGCAGGCATCGCAGACGTAGCTGGCCTCGTCCTTCATCGTGTTCAGCCCCCGACCCGCTTCACCCGGTAGCCCATCGCCTCCAGCACCGAAGCCAGACGATCACGCTGGTCGCCTTGAATCTCGATCACACCGTCCTTGACCGTCCCGCCCGTGCCACACCGATTCTTCAACGTCGTGGCGAGTTCGGCCAGGCCAGCGTCATCGAGGGGAATATCGGAAACGGTCGTCACACCCTTGCCACGCCTGCCTTTTGTCTCTCGTCCCAACCGGACCACCGGGGCGGCTTTCTTGGAGGTTTCCGGTTTCGTCATGACTGGCTCGATGGCGACCTCCGGCAGCGGCGCAACTCGCTTTCTTCCACCACCGATCAATCGAGCCGCCAGGTCCATGACCTCACGTTCGATCAGGCCCAGGATTTCAGGTGCATCGTCCACGTCCCAGAACTCGACCTTCTCGGCCCAGGCCGGAAACCGCTCTTGGGCCAGGGGCAGATGCTCAGCCTCTTTGAGAGCGACAATCCAGTTTGCTAACTCGAATTCGTTCATCGTGACCTGGATCGGCAAGCGACCACATTCAGCGACGGCATGAAGGCCACGAGCTTCCAGTGCCTTCACGGCGGACACGGCCATCGGGCCGACGTTGTTGACGCCTCTCTCCAGCGCCAGGCCCCTGGAGGACGCCTGCCACAGCAGGCCCGTCTTTCCGGCCACGGCGTTGAAGAAAATCTCGGCATACCGGCTGCGGTAGTAATTGCCGGTGCATAGGAACAGGACGGTGCGTTCTCGATTCCTCATCGCTCGTCGGTCCTTTTCTTCTTTGGAACGCCCTTCTGCTTGACTTTCCGTTTCTTCGCTACCGCCTTCTTCATCTGCTCGGCCTCCCACCAGGCAAGGTCCGTAGTCTGCTGCAATAACTCCATCTCCAGGTCCATGCGGCAACAGTCGGCAAACAGGCTTTCGTCTTCTGCGTCATCACACATGCCCGTTTCTGTTTCCCGCCAGAGCGAGAGGATCGTCTTGTCATCCAGCGGTTTCAGCAATGCACGAATGGCCTCAAGAATAATGTCGGCATAATGTCCGTCGAACGAATCCTGCTTGGCGATCTGCTTGATGGCCGTCGCCCACAGGAGTTTTCTGCCTGACAGCCGGTGTTGTGTCAGCTTGTCTCGAATTTCATCGACCACTTCGGTGAGGTACACGACCACGACCTTTCTGACGTATCAACACCACGGCTTCCACTTGCGTTTGACCAGCCAGGCTTCCGCCGAGGCGATGCTGCCGCTTTCGATGGGCCTGATCGGGTATGCTCCCCAGGAGCCATCCCGCAGGGCGTACAGGCAAGTGCCTCCGAACGATCCCGACAGGCTCACGGCAGTGAAACGGACCAGCACTCGTGTTCGATCTTCGGCGCACTCCACGATGCGTGGCGTCCGATGATACGCATACCAGGCGGATGGTTGGGCGATGACCTCGACGGGCAGCCCGAAGTAGTGAAACAGCGCCTCCTGCACCGAACAAGTTGCACCCGTGTCGGCATAGACAAACTTCCCATCGTCGTTGATCGTCATCGCCTGCCGGTTCAAGCCCTGCCCAGCATTTCGCAGGGATTGGTCGAGGTAGCCGAGGCCGTGGAACGTCCCTTTGGTGTCACCGGCGATGACCTTGATGAGCTTCTGGGCCGACCCCCTGGCGATCTCGTGCCAGCTTCGCCGTTCATGTTCGAGCAACAACTCGTCAGCCAGCGGCGTGATGCGGCCCCAGACTTCGACGCCCGCTGGAATGGCTCGCTCGATGTAGAAGCGGCCTCGGCGCAATTGGGCCTGGAGGCCGAACGCCGACAGGACCGGCGAGGCGGCGATCTCCTTGGTCATCTTCGCCAGGAGTTTTTTCTGCTCGTCAGCGGCAAGACGGCGCACTTTCGGTCGTGGTGGCCGGGGCGACCAATCCCGTCTCCAGCGCATTCGACTTGTCCTCCCTTGGCGTGCGGACCTTCATTGCCATTCAGATAAAATACTCGCTACCTGACCACGAGACTGCCCCCGGAGACTGTCGATGGCCTTTGACGAAGCACTTGCCGAGCGCATACGCCGAGGACTGGCCCGCAAGAAGGGCGTCGAGGAAAAGAAGATGTTCGGGGGCCTCGGCTTCCTGCTGCACGGCAATATGCTCGTTGGCGTGTGGAAGAACTCGATGATCGTTCGGCTCGGACCCGACGAAGGCGAAGCGGCGTTGCTTGAGCCGCACGTTGGCGAGTTCGATATTACGGGCAAGCCGATGAAGGGCTGGGTTATGGTGAAGCCGGAAGGCGTCGAGGAGTATGCCCAGGTGAAGGCGTGGATTCAACGGGCCGTCAAGTTCGTGGGCAAATTGCCGGAGAAGTGAAATATGGCGAAGCCGCCGAAGCCAAAGGACATCGACGCTTATATTTCGCAGTTCCCTGACGACGTGCAGGCGATTCTGGATAAGGTTCGGGCGACGATCCGCAAAGCTGCGCCCGAAGCGAGCGAAACGATCAGCTACCAGATGCCCGCCTTCAAGCAACACGGCATTCTGGTGTACTTCGCTGCGTGGAAGAAGCACATCGGCATGTACCCACCGATCTCCGGCGACAAGGCCCTGGAGAAGGCGGTCGCACGCTATGCCGGGCCGAAAGGCAATCTTCAATTCCCGCTGGACGAGGCGATTCCCTCTGACCTGATCGAGCGGATCGTCAAGCTGCGGGTGAAACAGGACTCGGAGAAGGCGGCGGCGAAGCGCAAGAAGCGGAAGTAGGCTCAGGCTTCAAGGGAGTGTTGAAAATGGCGGATGTACCCGACCGCAGCACGTTTGAGAACCTCTACGCAGGCCAACCTCCTTGGGACATTGGCAGGGCGCAGAAGGCGTTCCTCGACGTGGGCGACCAGATCACCGGGTCTATATTGGACGCCGGGTGCGGCACGGGCGACAACGCTTTATTTTTCGCCAGCCAGGGCCGCACGGTCACGGGCATCGACTTCCTTGAGGAGCCGATCCAGCGGGCCAGGCGCAAAGCGACCGAGCGGGGCTTGCAGGCGACATTCCTGGTCATGGACGCCCTGGCGCTCAAGGACTGGTCCGAGCGATTCGACACGGTGATCGACAGCGGGCTGTTTCATGTCTTTTCCGACGAAGACCGGCAGCGCTACGTCGAGGGCCTGGCGACGGTGTTGAAGCCGGGCGGGAGGCTGTTCTTGCTTTGCTTTTCCGACGAGGAGCCAGGCACGCAGGGGCCGAGGCGGGTGTCGAAGGAGGAACTGCACGACGCCTTTGCCCCTGGCTGGGCCATCGAGTCTATCGAGCCGTCGAGGTTCGAGGTCCGGCCAGACCTCAAGGACTTCACCTTCTCGGAGGGAGGGCCGAGGGCGTGGTTCACGGTCGTGCGCCGAGTGGGCTGATGGCGACAGATGCCCGTCGAGTACGGGCCTGCCGCCGACCCTTTCCGGTCGCTGAAAGGACTTGTGGAAATTGAAAGGGACTGCCGGGGAGGTCAGGGAAACGGGTCCGAGGAGGAAAAAAAGTTGTGGAGAAATTGTGGAGATCGGCTTCGGCGCAACAGAAAAGGACTTACGACGAATCGCCGTAAGTCCTTTCGCTGTAAAGTGCCGGAGACAGGACTTGAACCTGCACTGCCAGTAAAGGCAACCAGGCCCTCAACCTGGCGCGTCTGCCAATTCCGCCACTCCGGCTGATGTTGCACTGACGTTGCGATGGCGTTGGGAGGTAAGAACTTACGGTGTTGTTGAGGGTCGCCGAATCCCGGTTCGCATCGCGGTCGTGTTGGGCTCGCGTGGCGATGGTCTTCGCCAGCCCACGCCTTCATGATTCTAGGGACCGCGGCGAGTCGTGTCTAGTTCTTGCTCTGTGGGAAGCTCAAGCGGGCGAATGGAGTTCACCCCGCTGGCTTCACCCTGTGCGCAAGAAGGGTATCGCACGCCACCTCCTGGCCGTTGGCGAGCATTGCGACCTCGTACTTCCCCGGCTCCGGGATCTGAATCGGCAGATGGTGGAGGGGAATCATCCAGATTTACAGCGGATTGCGGGCCTCAAACGGTACTTCCATCTTGCAGCTGCACAGAACATCCCCTTCGAGGCTGCGGAGTTGCACCTCGATCTCGTAGGAGCCGTGAGCGTTTGTTCAGAGGGCGAAGACGGAGAAGTCTTCCTGGAGAGGGTATCGCTGGGCAAGAACCTGATGCACGGGCGAGACGATCGTGTAGTCCTGGCGTGCAGGATCGACGAACAGCCCGCGACACAGCACGAAGCATTTGCAGACGGGAGTCGGTCGGCGTTCCACAGTTGATCCCCCAAGGGCGTCTGCCAGATTTCTCGGAATCTTGTTGCATGGAAGCGGGTCGGACGATCCCATATAATGATAGAGGACACGAGCCTTCTTGACCCGAGTGGCGGGAAGCGCGAGTCGTGTCCCAACTTTTAAGTCGGCTTGTCTTCACCAGACGGGGGGGGGCGGGCACGAGGAGGAACGATGGAAAAACCGCCAGAAGGCACGATGTGCCTACCCAACCCTGACGCACGTGCAAGCGTCATCCAATCCCTTCAGGCCACCGCCAGCAGAAACAACCCCGGCAGCTACGAATACGAACTGGCAGACCGCGCCGTGGAACTCGCACTGAGTCCAGGACGTGTGGCTGACAACCCTGCCTTTCTGACCCGCAACGTCAAGCGGGACGCAGCCCGCTTCCTCCAGAACCAGCAAGACCCCGAAGTCTTCCTTTCCTCGCTCGAGGCTGGCCTCAAGAAAAAGGCCATCGGCGACGTCGAACCGCCTTCGGTCGAGTCCGTCCTACCGCCGGCGAAGACTCCCGAACCAGTCGATGAACTCGCTGCCGCCGAACTGGAAGACATGGTCCGCACGGCGGTCAAGGGCCGGCCCATCGGCGAGGACTGCCTCGACGCCATGCTCGCCAACGAGCAGCCACCGGAAAAAATGAAAGTCAGGTCATAAGTCGTTGAACGTAGTTTAAGCATATGAGGCAACAAGCTAATTGGAGGAAGGCATTGTGAACTTCTGGCAATCGATCCCAACGGACCCGCAAGCGTCCTTTGCGATGCAGCCAGGAGAGGGTTCGCTCGATGAATCAGCGAAATACCCCCAGGCCGCTGCCATGCTCGGTCCGCCTGCGTGGCAACAGGGGTTGGATCCCCCGCCGCCGCAAGCCGTCCCGGTTCTCCTGGGCGTCATAACCGCGGTCGCCCTGCACCCGCTCCGGCCGTTGCCGGGGGCGGCCCTGGCGACCCCGCACCTTGATTCATTTTTTCCGGTCGCTCTAAAGACTGGCGGAGCAAACGTGACGAGTTGGAAGCGTCAGCGAGGGCAGCTTGGACAAAGCCGGCGCTGACGCTTCCGGCTCGTCGGCGTCATGGGGCGGAAAGCGATTGTGTGTCCACACCGGATCTCATACGCAGTCCGGCTGGTGGAACTGGCTCCTGCCGATCCCACTGGACAAAACCAGCCGGATGGGGTATCAGTTCCACCGAGCGGCCGAGAGTTCCCAAAAAATGTGTCAGGCTCATCGTATGCAACCGAGCGCCTGGGCACAGCTGACTCCTGGTACGCTGTCGGAGGGGGGAGCGTCAGACCGCTTCCTGCGCTGCGTGCGCGGCTCGGACAGCAGTTACTGGCGTCGGCCCCCCGGCTTTCGCGCGCGGTTGCACGAATCGACCGACTTGCCTAAGATGGGCGAGGACTGGTACACCTTCTCTCGCGTCTGGAGTGCTGGCTGAAAATGTGTGATACACGGCGACGCCTGATCGCACTCCTCAGCCTGGGGGCGTTCCTCATCGCCAACACACACGCGGGCGCAGCCCTCGTCGCGTATCTTTCCGAAGCGGCGCCGACGGTCCAGACCGAACAGACGAGTCCCCAGAACCAAACGAACCGGCCGGTCCGGTCCAGATGTTCGTGCTGCGCGCGGCGCACCGCGGAGGCCGCCCCGCTCGTACCGACCGCACCCTGCAAGGAACGCACGCCCGGCGTTTCGTCGGGGTCTGAGTCGGCGGACAGCCCGAAGGAGCACCACGGCCCGAAATGCCCCTGCCCCGGAGGCTGCGCCGCCTGTAACCTCGGTAAGATCCCGTGCCTGATCGGGTGCTCGCAGATTGCGCTTCCCGCGATCTGCCTGGGTGCCCGCCCCGCCGAACCGCCCGCTCCCTACGCCCCACCTCACACCGGCCGCCTGCTCCGTCCCCCCCGCGTCTGAAAGCCGCTCACAGCCCGCGCGTCCCCGCTCGCGTTACACGCCGCGTCCTCAAAGGACACCGGCCGCGCGTCGGCCCGCGCCACTGCGCAAGCTATCGCCCCCGGTCCGTCCTTTCACAGGCTCTTGAGTCGGACAGATTCGGCCAGCGCGGCTACCGCGCCGCGACGGGTCGAGGAGGAAGCCCATGCACGACCACACACAGACCGCCACAATGCCGGGGGCGGCGCCCTCCGCGCCGCCCGGATCCAGGCCGACCTGGGCGGGGACGACCGCGCTGCGCTGGCTGCTCGGCCGAGCGGTGCCGAACCTGCTCGTCCTGTTCGCGCTGGGCGCGCTGGCCTACTGGGGCCACAGCACCGGCTGGAAACTGCCGCGTTTCTCGGAGTTGACCGGCGCCGGGGGGATCGGCACGGACGACTGGTGCGGCGAACACGCCGTGCCCGAGACGTTCTGTGTCGAGTGCCGTCCCGGCCTGCTGCCGCGCGGCAAGAGTCACGGATGGTGCAGCATCCACGGCGTCCACGAGTGCCCGCTGGAACATCCCGACGTCGCCCAGCTGAAGGTCACGCCGCAGGTGACCGCCGCCGACCTGGAGCGAGCCCGGCGTGCGCTCGCGTTCGCTGACCGCCCGGTCAACAGCAGCCGGTGCAAGTTGCACCTGCGGCGCGTCCAGTTCAGCTCCGACGATGCCGCCACCAAGGCCGGCGTCGAGGTCACCGAGGCGCTGCGCGGCGCAATCGCCGAGTCGGTGGCCGCCAACGGCGAGATCACCTACGACCCGGTCCGCGTGGCCCCGGTGGCGACGTCCGTGCCGGGCCGCGTCTGGCGCGTGTACAGGGAACTCGGCGAGCCCGTCAAGAAGGGCGACGTGCTCGCCCTGGTGGACGCGGTCGAGGTGGGCAGGACCAGGGCCGAACTCCTGCAAGCGCTGTCTCAGGTCGAGCTGCGGCGCAGGACTGTGGCCCGCCTCGCCCCGCTGGCGGACGGAGGCGTGTCGGCCGCGCAGCTCCAGGAGGCCCAGGCAGCGCTGCGGGACGCACAGATCCGCGCCGCCGCCGCCCAGCAAGCCCTGGTGAATTTCGGCCTGCCGGTGAAAACTGAGGACGTGCAAAAGCTCACTCCCGAGGACGCCGCCCGTGCCCTGCCGCTGCTTGGCCTACCCGCCGAGGTCGCCCGCGAACTCGATCCGGCGACGACGACCGCCAACCTGCTGCCGCTGCGGGCGCCGCTCGACGGGGTCGTCATCGCGCGCCGAGCGGTGGCGGGCGAGCTGGCCGACGCCTCGCGGCCGCTGTTCGTCGTCGCCGATACGACGCGCATGGTCCTGTCGCTCGGCGTCCGCCAGGAGGACGCCCACCTCGTCCGTGTCGGTCAGGAGGTCCGTTTCCGCCTCGGCGGCGGGCGCGAGGTGGTTGGGGCCGTGGCCTGGGTCAGCACCGAGGCGGACGAGAAGACCCGGACGGTTCAGGTCCGCGCCGCGCTGGACAACGCCGACGGCCGGCTGCGGGCGCATACCTTCGGCAGCGGCCGGATCGTCCTGCGGCGCGAGGAAGCGGCCGTCCTCGTCCCGAGCGAGGCGGTCCAGTGGGAGGGGGATTGCCACATCGTCTTCGTCCGCGACCGGGATTACCTCGCACCCGGCGCGCCGAAGGTGTTCCACACGCGCACCGTCCGCCCCGGGGCGACGGAGGCGGGTAGCACCGAGATCATCGCGGGCATTCTGCCGGGCGAGGTCGTGGTCACGCGCGGCAGCGGATTGATGCGCTCCGAGCTGCTCAAGAACAACCTGGGCGAGGGGTGAGGGTGCGGCAAGTGAGCGGCCCGGTCGGGTCGCAACACCGCGAAACAGGTCCGTGTCCTCGCCGGAGGCTGTCTCGTGCTAAACTGGATCATCACTTTCTCGCTGCGTCACCGCCTGCTGGTGGCCGTGAGCGTGCTCGCACTCGCCGCCGTCGGCGCGATTTCGCTGCGCTACCTGGACATCGACGCCTTTCCCGACACCACCCCGGTCCAGGTGCAGATCAACACCACCGCCCCGGCGCTCGGCCCGGAGGAGGTGGAGCGGCGCCTCACCTTCCCCATCGAGCAGAGCCTGGGCGGGCTGCCCGGCCTGGTGCAGCTGCGCTCGGTGTCGAAGTTCGGCCTGTCGCAGGTGGTCGTCACCTTCCGCGACGGCACCGACATCTACTTCGCCCGCCAGCTGGTCACCGAGCGACTCAACGCGGCGGCGTTGCCCGAGGGCGTGGAGCGGCCGAGTCTGGGGCCGGTGGCGACCGGCCTGGGCGAGGTCTTTCACTACGTCGTCACCGCCCCGGGCTACGACTTCTCCACCTTGCCCGAGGCGGAGCGGATCAAGAAGCTGACCGAGCTGCGCACGCTGCACGACTGGATCATTCGCCCGCAGCTGCGCACGGTGAAGGGCGTCGCCGAGGTGAACAGCTGGGGCGGCTACGAGAAGCAGTACCAGGTCCGCATCGATCCGGAGCGCCTCATCAAGTACGGCCTGACGTTTGACGAGGTGTTCCGCAAGGTTCGGGACGAGAGCAACTACAACGCCGGCGGCGGGAGCATCCGCCAGAAGACGCAGATGTTCCTGGTTCACGGCGTCGGCCGGGCGGGGAGCGCCGAGGATCTGCGGGCGGTCGTGCTGGGGGCCAGGGAGGGCGTGCCGGTCCGGCTGGGCGACGTGGCCGACGTGGAGGTCGGTTACGAGATCCGGCGCGGGGCGGTGACGGCCGACGGCAAGGGCGAGGTCGTCCTCGGACTCGGCTTCATGCTCATGGGCGAGAACAGCCACGAGGTCGCCACCGCCCTGAAGAAGCGCCTGGAGGAAGTGCAGGCGTCGCTGCCGCCCGGCGTCCGGGTTCAGGTGGTCTACGACCGCACCGAGCTGGTCAACCACGTCATCGACACGGTGCGCGGCAACCTGTTCGAGGGCGGCCTGCTGGTCGTGGCGGTGCTGTTCTTCTTCCTCGGCAACCTGCGGGCGGCGTTCCTCGTCGCGCTGGCGATTCCGCTGTCGATGCTGTTCGCGTTCTCGGGGATGCTGCGCTTCGGCATCGCCGCCAGCCTGCTCAGCCTCGGCGCCATCGACTTCGGCATGGTGGTGGATAGCTCAGTTGTCCTGATCGAGAACGTGGTCCGGCACATCGGCGGCAGGGATAGCCGCGTGGACCGGCTGGAGGTGGTGCGCGCGGCGGCGCTGGAGGTGCGCAAGCCGACGCTGTTCGGCGAGCTGATCATCATGCTCGTCTACCTGCCGATCCTCACCCTCGAAGGGATCGAGGGCAAGCTGTTCCGGCCGATGGCGCTGACCGTCATCTTCGCCCTGCTCGGGTCGATGGTGCTGTCGCTGACGCTCATGCCGATCCTCGCGAGTGTCTTCCTCTTCGGCGACCGCCGGCAGCGGTCGCTGGCGGGGGCGCTGTTCGACGGCATTGCCGCCGTGCTGGTCCGGGTGACGGTGGCCGGGGCAGTGTGGTACTGGACGGGCTCCTGGCTGCTCGGGGCCGCGCTGCTGGCGCTGCTGCTCGCGCTGTGGCTGTCGCGCGGGCAGCCGGAGCGCGAGCCGCTGCTGATGCGCGTGGCCCATGCGATCCACACGCCGATCCTGCGCCTGTGCATGGACCACAAGTTTCTCGTGGTCGGCCTGGCAGTGGGGGCGCTGGTGGTGGCGTTCGGCACGATCGCCCCGCACCTCGGGTCAGAGTTTGTCCCGCGCCTATCGGAGGGGGCCATCACGGTCAACGTCGTGCGGCTGGCGGGGACCGATCTGGAAGAATCGCTCCGGCTCAACACGCGCATGGAGAAGGCGCTTCTGGCCGCCTTCCCCGACGAGGTCGATCGCGTCTGGTCGCGCGTCGGCACGGCGGAGGTCGCCACCGACCCGATGGGGGTCGAGCTGACCGATCTGTTCGTCACGCTCAAGACGCGCAACCGCTGGCGCCGGGCGGCCACACAGGCGGAGCTGACCACCCTGATCGAGAAGACGCTGCGCGAAATGCCCGGCCAGCGGCTGGCCTACTCACAGCCGATCGAGCTGCGGATGAACGAAATGGTGTCGGGCGTGCGCGCGGACCTGGCGGTCAAGGTGTTCGGCGACGATCTGGAGACGCTGAAGGCGAAGGCGGCCGAGGTCGAGAAGATCCTCAAGGGGATCGACGGCGGGGCCGACGTGAGCGCCGAGCAGGTGACGGGGCAGCCGGTCTTGCAGGTCAAGGTGGACCCGGACGGGCTGGCCCGCCACGGACTGACGGCGCGGGCGGTACTCGACCTGGTCGAGTCGGTCGGCAGCAAGCCGCTGGGTGAGGTGGTCGAGGGCCAGATGCGCTTCCCCCTCGCGGTGCGGCTGCCGGAGCGCTGGCGGACGGGTCCGGAGGCCATCGGCGCGATGCTGATCGCCACGCCCGCGGGGGAGCGCATCCCACTGGCGCGCGTCGCGAAGGTGCAGGTGCTGGAAGGGCCGTCCACGCTGACGCGCGAGTGGGGCCAGCGGCGCGTGGTCGTGACGGCGAACGTTCGCGGCCGCGACCTGGGCAGCTTCGTGGCCGAGGCGCAGGAGCGGATCGCCACAAAGGTGCAGATGCCGCCGGGGCGCTATCACCTCGAATGGGGCGGCCAGTTCGAGCACTACGAGCGCGCCCGCCTGCGGTTGCTGATTGTCGTGCCATTGGCCGCGCTGCTCGTCTTCGCCCTGCTCTACGTGACCTACCGGAACGTGGTGGACGCGCTGCGCGTCTTCACCGGAGTGCCGTTCGGGTGGGTCGGGGGGATCGTCGCGCTGTGGCTGCGTGACATGCCGTTCTCGATCTCGGCGGCGATCGGATTCATCGCCCTGTCGGGCGTGGCGGTGCTGGACGACATGATTCTGGTGTCCTACGTCCGCCAGCTCCGCCGCCGCGGGCTGTCGGTGGATGAGGCGGTCCGGCGGGCGGCGGTAACGCGGCTGCGGCCGGTGCTGATGACAACGCTGGTGGCGAGCCTCGGGTTTCTGCCGATGGCGTTCAGCACCGGCATGGGGGCCGAGGTACAGCGGCCCCTGGCGACGGTGGTGATCGGCGGCGTGATCGGGGCCATGCTGATGTCGCTGCTGGTGCTGCGCGTCCTGTACCTGGCGTTCGACTCCCTCGCCTCGGCGGCGGTGGGAGTGCTGACGGGCGTGTTCGGCTACCGGGCGGAGCAACTCGCCTGGCTGGCCGGCGACTACAGAGCGGAGGCGGAGAAACGGGCCGGCGGCGGGTCGCGACAGGTCGTCGCGGCCGTCCCGGCGGGACTACCTGATGAGACGTGAGTCAAGGAGGTAAACCGATGCGGTCGATCGAACGAAATGCCCTGTCGCTGCTGGCGCTGTTCGCGGTGCTGGCGCTCTTCGCGGGTGGGTGCGGCAAGGCAGAGGAGCGGCAGCGCCAGGCGCAGAGCAAGACCGAGCCCAGGGCGGAGAGCAAACATGCCGGGTGGTGGTGCGACGAGCACGGCATCCCGGAGGAGGAGTGCAGCATGTGCAGCCCGAAGCTGGAGAAGGAGTGCAAGGCGAAGGGCGACTGGTGCGAGAAGCACAACCGGGCGCTGTCGCAGTGCTTCACCTGCAACCCCGAGCGACAAAAGTTCTACGCGGCCAAGTACCGGGCGAAGTACGGTAAGGAGCCGCCGCCGGTCGGGGAGTAGAAGCACCTGCTCGGCGCCGTCGGACCAGCCCGGAGCGCCAGCGACGGGCGCTCCATGTGCCCGCCGCTGGCGCTCCGGGTTGGTTCGGCAGACAGCGGAGAACCTCATCATGCGAATCGCCATCGGCCAGCTGTGGCAGGAGACGAACACCTTCAACCCGCTGCCCACCACGCGCAACGACTTCGAGGCGTTCGGCATTCTGCGCGGCGCTGCCGTGGTCGAGGAGATGTACAACACGAACGAACTCGGCGGCATGATCCAGGCGTTGCGCGCCTGGCCCGAGTGCCCCGAGATCGTCGGCCTCGTGCGCCTGCCGGCCTGGCCGAGCGGCGCCGCCACCCACGAAACGTTCGCGTGGCTGCGACAGGAACTGCTCGACGCCCTCCGCGCCGCCCTCCCGGTCGATGCAGTGCTGCTCGCCCTGCATGGCTCGCTCGCGGCGGTGGGCGCTCCGGACGTCGAGGGGGAGGTGCTGAGAGGCGTCCGCGAATTGATCGAGCCGAACGTGCCGCTGGTCGCGACGCTCGATCTGCACGCCAACGTCACCGCCAGGATGGTACGCCACGCCGACGCCCTGGTGCTGTATCACACCGCGCCGCACATCGACGTCTTCGAGACAGGGCAGCGCGGCGCCGCCGTCCTGCGCCGCATCCTGGTCGAAGGCGCCCGCCCGGTGACGGCGTTCCAGAAACTACCGCTCGTCGTTCCCGCCGAGCGCGCCAACACGCAGGATCCCGAGAGCATCAGTTACGTCCTGCGACAGAGACTCCAGGAACTGGAGGCCGACCCGAACATCCTCGCCGCCGGGTTGGCAACCGTGCAGCCGTGGCTCGACATTCCGGAACTGGGCAGCGCGGTCGTCGTCGTGGCCGACGGCGACGCGGCGCTGGCCGAGGCGCGCTGCCGGGAGGTGGCCGCGGAGGTGTGGATACGCCGCAGGGATTACCTCCCGGAACTGGTGCTGGTCGAGGAGGCAGTGCGCGCGGCGAACGAGGCGCGCGGCGGGCTGGTGGTGCTGAGCGACAGCGCCGACTCGACCACGTCCGGTGCGCCGGGCGACAGTACCTGGGTGCTGCGCGAACTGATCAAGTACGACTGGCGGAACGGCGCCCTCGTCACTCTGGTGTCGGCGAACCTGCCAATCGAGGCGATGATGCGCGGCGCCGGCGCCCGGTTCGCGGTGACGCTCGGCGGAGTGCGCGACAGCAGCTTCGCGGAGCCGCTCACCCTGGACGTCGCGATCGAGCGGCTCTTCACCGCCCAATTCGTGCTGTCGGGGCACCTGGGGCGCAACCTGCCGATCGACATGGGTCCGGCGGTGGTGCTGCGGCACGGGAGCGTGCGCATCGTCGTCACGTCTGCTTCGGGGCCGCACTTCGCTCCCGAGCTATTTCGCGCCGCCGGTATCGACCCATTCGCCGCAAGCGTCCTGGTCGCGAAGAGCCCGTGCGGGTTCCGGGCAGCGTACCAGGAGCGTGCGAAGAAAATCTTCCTCGTGCGCGCCCCAGGATGCGCGCCGTCGGACTTCTGGAACTACGCATATCGGCAGATTCCGCGTCCGCTCTGGCCGTGGGATGAGATCGCGGACTGGGCGCCGGCGCCGTGCATTGTCCACGCGACCGGAAGGCGGCCCGACCGCGATTGAGTCGCTCGATGCTTACCAGCCGCAAGCGCCAGCGAGCGGGGCAAACCGCTCGCTGGCGCTTGCGGCTGGTAAAGGGTTCCCTGTCAGCCCGCGCGGTCGCGCACCGCCTGCAGGTCAGGCGTCCCGACGAACCGACCGCAGACGAGCCACCCGTCCGCCTCCTGGCGGCAGTCGTCCACGACGACCTGCACCGTCGCCGGCCCCCCTCCGGTCCCGCGCACCTTGATGGAGACAGTCGCCTCCGGCGGCGGCGGCCACGCCCCGCTGGGGGAGAGTCGCTGCACCGTGAGGATGATCGCGCGGCCGGCGGCGTCTCTGCCCCGGAACGTCACCCCGGTGACGACGTTGGCGGGCGCGGTCGGCGGGAGGACGGTCAGCCTCAGGAAGCGTTCCACCTCCTCTTCGCTCAGCGAGCTGATGAACCGGCAGCCGTGGATCCACTCGCCGTCGGCGCCGTGCCGGACGTGCAGGACGCGGGCCAGCAGGGTCTCGGGCTCATTCGCGTCCACCCCCGGTAACTCGATACTCAGGCCGGCCCCCGGCTCGAAGCGCCGCCGCAGCGCGAGGGCGAGTCCCCCGAGCGAGATGTCCCGGATCGTTCCTTCCCACGTCAGGTCGTTATCGTGCCGGGCCGCGACGGGCTGGCACAACGTCTGCAGCGCGGTGAGATGTCGCTCGGCGACGCGGCACTCGACCGCCGGTCGGCGCCCGGAGGTTGGCGACTGCGAGGCAAGGGTCAGAACGGCCATGACACACCTTCCGGTTGAAGGAGGGAAAACCATTCCAACCGTAGGTCGCGCCCGTCGCCCTGTCAAATTACCCCCGAGATGGGCCGTCACCGCGGCCGCTGCAGCCGGTGGGCGACCAGTTCCGGCAGGTACTTCACCGGCAAGGTGCCGTGGTCCAGCGCCGCCTCGTGGAACCGCCCCAGCTGGAAGTTCTCGCCCAGGTCGCGCTGGAAGCGCCGCCGCAGCCGCTGGAACGCCATCCGCCCGACGAAGTAGGTGGACAGCTGGCACGAACTCTGCTTCGCCCGGATAACCTTCAGGATCGCCTCCGCCTCGGACTGGTAGGCGCGCAGGATCAGGAACAGCAGCGCCTCCCTGTCCGTCATGTTCGTGCAGTGCATCTTGTAGTCGAGGATGGCGTTGGCGACCGTCCGCAGATACCACTTCAACTGGTTCAGGCGCAGCGCCAGATCACCGTTGCCGTACCCCTGGTCGAGCATCATCTGCTCGGTGTAGACCGCCCACCCCTCCGCGAACACGCCGGACGAGAGGACGCGGCGGATCAGCGACGGGTGGCGGTTCGAGTACTCCAGCTGGACGTAGTGGCCGGGGTATGCCTCGTGGATCGTGAGGATCTGGATCATGTGCCGGTTGTACTCGTGCAGGTAGCTGGCGATGCGCTTCGCGTCCCACTCGCGCGGGGGTGGGCTGATGGCGTAGTAACTGGCCGCCTTTGGGTCGAGCGGCGGCGCCGGGTTCAGGTAGGCGACGCTGTTGCCGCGCTGGAACTCCGGCATCTCGACGATCCGGCAACGGTCCGGCTCGGGCAGGCGCAGGATGTCCTTCTCCTTGATGAACGCCCTGATCCGCTCGACGCCGGCACGGACGTCCTTGACGAGATCCTCGACGCGGCCGTGGTCCCGGCTCACCCGGTCGAGCACCTTGCGGATCGTGGCGCGCTTACCCTCCGCGTCATCCGGCGGCAGAGGCGCCTTCGGGAACAGACCGGCCCACAGCTGCCGGGCGATGACGTACATCTCCGCCTCGACGCGGTCGGCCTCGACCTCCGCCTCGCGCAGCACCTCGTCGGCGGTCAGCCCGGCGTTCAGTTCCAGCTCCAATTTGCGGGCGAACTTCTCCTTGCCGATCCGCCAGGCGCCGTTCGCGCGAGGCAGGAGTTCCTGCTGCAGGAACTGCTGGTATTCCTTGAGGCAGGCCACGACCGGCCGGCACGCCTTGCGCAGCTCGCTCAGCTGCGGCGCCTCCCCGGCGAAGTCAAAGAGGCCGCCATCGTAGAACGCGATCGCCCCCCGGTTCTGCCGGATGGCTGTCTCGACGAACACGCGCGGCGGGTTGCCCAGCACCTTTTTCGCGACGGCGACGATCTTCGGAATCGCCCGCATGCGGGCGATGGCGTTGCGGACGTTGACCGGCCGGGGAAGGCTCGACTGGGTGAGCAAGAGGTAAACGCTGTCGCTAATGTAGTCGTTGTAGGTACGTGGATCGTCCTCGAACGGGCGGGTGTTCTCGGCGAGCCACAGCTCGCGCTGCAGGTGGTGCTGGAAGATCTCGAAATCGATCTGCCCGCCGCGGGTCAGCTTCTGGAAGGCGATGGTCTTTGGGAGATCCGCGAGTGCCTTGCGTGCGCGCTCCTTCCCGGCGGCGCGGGCCTCGGGAGAGACGTCGTCGAGCAGGTGATCGAAACGGTGGTCGCCCTGGCGCGTCGCCTCCAGCGGGCGATGGCGAAACTCCTCGTCGAGGTACGCCTTGAAGTAGGCCGTCAGCCGGTCGTCCTCCGACTGTGGCGGCTGGGCGGCGGGACCGATGGGGTTCGCGACAGGGAGCAGTACCAGCGACACGAGGAGGCGCTTCATAATTTACTCCGGGAGCAGCCGATTCTGGCGACGGGGCGGTGGTCACTCTACCGGGCGTGGGGCGAGACGCCAACGATTTCCGATTGGCTTCTGGCGACGCTGTGATACGCTGTGAGAACCAGCCCATCGCTGGCACTCGCACCAGTCCCCCCAGCCCGGCGCGGGCGCATTGGGCTGGTGGGACTGGTGAGCGCGGCAGTCGAGTTGAGGAGCCCCCATGATCGGCCTGACCCTGACCGCCGACCGCCTGTTCGACGGGACCGGCGCCGCCGCCGTCCTCAATCCCGTCCTGCGCCTGGCCGGCGACCGCGTCGAGGCGATTGACCGCAGCCTGCTTCCACCCGCGAACTGCTCCGGCGAACGGCTGGACTTCTCCGGCTGCACCATCCTGCCTGGCCTGATCGACACCCACGTCCACCTGGTCATGGTGGCGCTGGAGACGAACGAGGCGATCGTCGAGCAGGTCGGCCGCGAATCGGATGACGACCTGACCCGCCGGGCTCTCGCCAACGCCCGCGCCGCCCTCCACGCTGGGCTGACGACGGTGCGCGACTGCGGCGGCCGCGGGCGGATCGTGCAGGCGGTGCGCGACCGCATTCGCCGGGGCGAGGCGGATGGGCCGGACGTCCTGTCCTGCGGCGCCCCGATCACGACCCGGACCGGCCACTGTCACTGGCTCGGCCTGCTCGCCGACACCCCCGCCGAGGTGCGGGCCGCGGCCGAGCGCATGCTCGCCGAGGAGGCGGACTTCCTCAAGGTGATGGCGACCGGCGGCAACATGACGCCCAGCTCCGATCCGATGCGGGCGCAGTACGATCCGGACACCCTCACTCTCATCGCCGACATCGGGCGCAAGGCCGGACGCCACACCGCCGCCCACGTCCTGAGCCGCGCCGCCCTCCCCGGGGCCGTGGCGGCGCGCGTCCGCACCATCGAGCACTGTGACTGGCGCGTCGAGGAGAATCGCTACGAGTTCGATCCGGAGCTGGCTCGGCGCATGCGCGACCAGGGCCAGTACGTCGGCCTGACCATGTCCGGGACCGCCCGCCGCGCCTTCCTGCCGCAGATCGCCAGTCTGAACAGCGGCCCGGTGCGCCGACTCGACATCCGGTTCGCCTGCGAGCGGCAAATGATCGACTCCGGCGTGCCGTTCACCCTGCACAGCGACGCGGGAGTGCGCCTGACGCCGATCGACCGATTTGACATCGGGCTGCGTGCGGCCGTGCGCGAGTTGCGGTTGACGCCCGCCGAGGCCCTGCGGGCGGCGACCGGGACGGCGGCCGAGGCGCTTGGCCTGGACGACCGCGGCACCCTGACCCCGGGGCGGCGGGCCGACCTGGTGGTAGTCCGCGGCAACCCGCTCGCCGACCTGGAATGCCTCCACAACGTCGTGGCCGTGATGAAGGCCGGGCGGTGGGTGCTCCCCCAGGGACCGCCGTCTGAGGCGGCGGCGAGCGGCGCGGCGTGAGCGCGCGGTTGCGGAGGAATGCCCCAAACCCCGGGCGCGTGTGCTCGGCGGGCTCCCACTTGCCGCCTGCACGTCCCCTGCTGGAGTACAAACCGAGTCATGGCGCACCTGCTGCTTCTCAGTGGTCCCGACGCCGGGACGCGGTTCCCCCTCAGGGATCGTCAGGTCACGATCGGGCGGCACGCGACCGCCCACATCCACCTCGACCTTCCCGACGTCAGCCGCCGGCACGCCCAGATCACCCACGAGGGCGACACGTTCTACCTCGAAGATCTCGGCAGCAGCTACGGCACCTACCTGAACGGGCTGCCGCTGAAGGGCAAGGCGGAGCTGCACGAGCACCACCGTATCCTGATCGGATCGTGCGAGTTCCTGTTCGAGGATCCGGATCGGCTCGAGTCGGGCGTGATCATCCGGTCCGAACTGTCGCTGCACCCGTCCAACTCCGACCTGTACCGGCTCGACTCGGCCACGAAGCTGCAGGCCGTCCTCGACATCGCTCACCACCTCGCCCAGACGCTCGACCTGGACGTCCTGCTCCCGCGCCTGCTGGACCACCTGCTCGCCCTGTTCCTGAAGGCGGACCGGGGCCTTGTCTTGCTGCGCGAGGGCGATCGGATGGAGGTCCGAGCCGTGCGGGTGCGGCGCCCGGACCGAGCCCCCAATCAGGTCTACAGCCGGTCCGTCGTCCAGCGCGTCCTGGCCGAGGGGGTCGGCGTCGTCGCCGCCGACCATTGCGAGACGGTCCCGGCCCAGACGCTCATGGCCGCCGGCGTCCGGTCGTTCGTCTGCGTGCCGCTCAAGAGCCGCGACGACCGTCCGCTCGGCGTGCTACAGCTGGACCGATCCGGGCAGGGGGCCGACTTCACCCACGAGGATCTGCACCTGCTGACCGCCATCTCGCTGCAGGTGTCCGCCGTCCTCGACAACGCCGCCCTGCACGCGACGCTGCTCGACCACGAGCGCATCAAGCGCGACCTGGCCCTGGCCCGGCTCGGGCAGATGGCGGCCGGCGTGGCGCACGAGATCAACAATCCGCTCGCGTTCGTCAACAGCAACACCGCCGTCGTCCAGCGCGATGTCGGGATGCTGCGCCAGCTCCTCGACCTGTACGCCCAGGCCGAGGCGGTCCTGAGCGACCACGCGGCCGAGACGCTCGCGAAGATCCACGACTTCGCCGCGGAGATCGACCTGCCGTACACGCTGGAGAACCTGGACGGCCTGTTGACCCGGTCACGCGAGGGGCTCAAGCGCATCCAGCAGATCGTGCAGGGACTGCGGGAGTTCGCCCGCCTGGACGAGAGCGAGCTGGACGAGGTGGATCTGAACGCGGGCGTCGAATCGGCCCTCAGCGTCACGCGCGGATTGGCCGCCAAGCGGAAGGTCGAACTGGCGCTCGACCTGGAACCGCTGCCGCCCGTGACCTGCCGCCCGGCGCGGATCAACCAGGTCGTGTTCAACCTGGTGGCCAACGCGATCGACGCCTGTGCCGAGGGGGGGCAGGTGACGGTGCGGACGCGCGCCGCCGACGGCGCCGTTGCGATTCACGTCATCGACAATGGTTGCGGCATCCCCCCGTCGATCCGCGACCGGATCTTCGATCCGTTCTTCACTACCAAGCCGCTCGGCAAGGGGGTCGGGCTGGGCCTGAGCATCAGTCACGGCATCGTACAGGACCACGGGGGGACGATCGAGGTCGAATCTCAGCCGGGTCAGGGAGCCCAGTTCACCGTTCGGCTACCGCTGCAGGGTGCCCCGCCGGTCACCTGAGGCACGATCCGGAAGAGGGTGTCTGCTACCCCCCTCTCCCCTCGTGGGAGAGGGAGAACCCAAACCGGACTCCACCGCCCGGACCGTGCATGAGGTGCGAAAGTCCACGGACCGTGGCCCGTGGGCTTTACGGCCTCACAGGACGGGACAAGCCCTTCACCGCTTCGGCACGAACGTCTTCAACCGCACGACCCAATCGATCCGATCCCCCTCGGTGCGCTGCGTCAGCTCGACGTGATCGAACCACTCCAGCACCGACAGCAGTCCCTCCAGCCGCGCGCCGGCCTGCCCGCGTGCCAGCCCGTTCCGCAGTGCCAGGAAGGCGAGGATGGGGTCGCGCCGCTCCTTCAGGAACTGCGCCAGCCGCTGCAACGACACGCGCAGCAGCGGTATGTTGGACCCCTGCGGCGCCGGCCCGGCCACGGCGGCAAAGCGCCGGATCGCGTCGGGCGAGTTGGCGAGGACGAGGTAGCCGGCCTTGACGGCGAACGCCGGGCGCAGTCCGTGTGGGAACTTCTTGCCGGCGAAGTAATGGACCTCGACGCCAGCCTGCACTTCCTTTTTCAGGTAGATCGGGTCAGGGCTCTTGCGGTTGTGGTCGAGCACCCCGAGGACGGCGAACAGCTGCATCTGTTGCAGGAGCGACCGGGCCGCCGGCATCGCCCCGGGGCCGGGCCGGATCCGCAGGGCCACGAGCAGGTGCGGGGGGCGGTCCTTGCCCGCCGAGACGAGGCACAACCCGCAGTCCGGACCGAGCGCGGGCAGGAGCTGGCGCGTCAGCGTCTCGCTCAGCGGGACGCCGAGCCGCGCCCGCAGTTCCGCGGCAATCGCTCGGCGGGCGTCGGGCGTCAGGAACTCGCCCAGCGCCTCGAACAGCGCCGGCACGTCCACGCACGCGGCGAAGGTAAGGACGGCGTCGTCCGGGAATCGGCCCCACAGGTCCGACGCCTTGCCCGCCGACGCGAACAGTCGCCGCGCGGCCGCCGGCAGGTCGGCCGCGCGGGCGTGGGCGACCAGCACCACTTCCGGGTCGCGAGCGAGCGTCAGCGAGAGCGAGACGCCGTCCAGCGCCTTCCAGTAGGTCAGGAACGTGTTCAGCGCGTGGGCCGGTTCCGGCTTGAGCGACTCGGCCCGGGTGCGGAGTTCCGCGTCCAGCGCGCGCGGGTTGATCCAGAGGGTCGCCAGAGCCCTGTCGGTGCCGGCCTGCTTCAGTCGCGCGGCGAGCGGCAGGTCCGGCGGCCGCTTGAGGTCGGCGCGGCGGTCGAGGATCTCGCGCAGCATCCCCTCGCGGGCCGCGAAAACGAGCACCGGCCCGCCGAGATGGTAGAAGCTCTCGCCGCCGGCCTCGACGCGGCGGCAATACTTCAGCCCTCGGTGTGCCCGGGCCTGCACCTCCTTCAGCTCGCCCGCCCGCTGCTGCTCCTGGTTGAGGCGCTCGACCACCTTCGCGAGCAGGTCGGGGTTGCGAGCCCAGAGGAGGAGCGCACCCTCTTCGTCGTGGGGCTTGCTGGGCGGGCCGGCGCGGTGGGCGAGCACGATGGCATCGCCGAGGATCTCGTCGCGCAGCTGCGGCCAGGTGACGCCCAGGCGGCGCCGCAGGTGGTCGTCGAGCTTGCCGAACCCGGCCAGTTCCGGCGCCTGGACGATGGCCCGGCCGAGGGGCGACTCGCCGAGCGCCTTGATCCACGGCGAGCGCAGCACTCGCTCGTGATGGACGCGCAGGTCGCCGATGACGAGGCAGAAGCCGACGTCGCCGGGAACGAGCCGGATCAGCTCCTCGCGCGGGGTCGCGGCGCAGGCGGACCCGGCGGCCAGCGGCGACAGGAGGGCGGCAAGGAGCAACGGCGAGCGCGGGCAGGACTTCATAAACGCCTCAGGCGGGGGAGCAGAGGAGGAAACCCACGAGCCGCCACCGTTGCATCCAGGCGAGCCGGAGCCTGACGGCTCCGGCTCGTCTGGAGCGTATGCAACCCGCCTGGGAACCGCGCTAGCTCCTGGATTGCAGCGGCGGTAGTTTGCGGAAAAAGTAATTCAGGGCTCGGCGCGCCGACCCGCCGACAGTCTGCACGCCGGTCGAAACGCCGTCGGTGCCCTGACGGAGCCCCCGAACAGTGGCCTCCAGCGGCTGGGACACCGCCCCGACGCTGGGTAGCGAATCGGTCGAGACGAACTGCAGCGGTAGCGTCGAGGCCTCGAACACGCCGCCCTGCTCGCGCAACTTGTCGCCGATCCGATCCGCGAGCGCCGCCAGAGCCTGGCGCGCATCCTGGGCTCCTTCGCGCAGGCTGGGCTCGGCACGACGGTTGGGCTCGGGGGGGCGCACCGAGGCGAGGAAGCCCGGCTCGTCGGGGCCGGGGACCAGCCACGTGTAGCCGGCCAGGGCCGCCAGGAGCAGGCCGGCGGCCAGCGCCGCGCCCCGCCGCCACTGCCGGCGCAGACGTGCGGCGCGCTCGCGCAGCGCCGCAGCGACGACCTGCGCGGTTAGCCCCTCGGGAGCCGCCGGCCGGGGCAGGAGCTTTAACCCATCCGTCAGACGCTGCGCGACGACGTGGCGGTCGCGGCACTCGGAGCACCCGACCAGGTGCCGATCCAGCTCGACCCGGTCCGGAAGAAGCTCGCCGTCGAGCAGTCGCTGCAGCAGTTCCTGGCAGTCAAGGCAGCTCATGCCCCACCTCCGCTACCATCCCACGTCGGCGCAGCCGGTCCAGCACTTCCAGCCGGGCTCGGTGCAACCACGTCTTGATCGTCCCTACGGGGCGTTCCAGGGCGGCGGCGATCTCCTCGTAAGGCTGGCCCTGCTCGTGGAACAGGACGAACACTGTCCGGTACTCCAGGCGCAGGTCCGCGAGCGCGGCCTGGATTTCGGCCGCCAACTCGGCGGAGTCGTCCGCGGGCTTGTCGGCGGCCGTGTCTTGCAGATAGCCAGCCAGGTCCGGTCGGCGCACGCGCTGGGCCAGCCAGGTTCGGCACCGATTCACGGTGATGCCGACGACCCACGGTTTGAGCGGTCGGCCCGGATCCCAGCGGCGCAGGCTACGAAAGACGCGCAGGAAGACTTCCTGGGTGACGTCCTCCGCGTCGTGGCGGTGGTGCAGCAATCGGACGCACAGGCCGAATACCTCCGGCTGGAAGCGCTCGACCAGGGTGCGAATCGCCTCGGCGTCACCCCGCAGACAGCGGCGAACCAATGCGGCATCGTCACCCGACACGTTCCGCCCACCCGCGCTGGGATTTCTGAAAGGGAATACCTGCAGAGGAGAGAAGAGGTTTCACGGGCGCGGCGCCGGCGGGGGAAGCCCGCCGCGCGGCGGCGCGTCAATCGTCGAGAGCCTCGCGGAGCAGGTCCAGCGCCTCGTCCAGCGAGGCGTCCGGCAGCCGTTTGCCCCGTTTCTGGAGGGACTCGTTGAATTTGATCGACGCATCCTGCATCTTTTCGTGCGTTTCCTGAGAGCCCCCGACCAGGAGGAAGTTCTCGTTCCGGGTGACCCGCTGGTGTTCGTCCTTGTTATCCAGACCGACGCCGAGGAATCCCAACAGCTCGCTCTCGTTCTTCTTCGACCGGGTGGACACGTGGTCCTCCTCTCGTACAGGTGAGGAACTCGCTCCCGTAAAACTATACGGTCGCGGTGACCGGACGGTCAATTGCAAAGAGTTGGCAGACCAAACCCGACGAGCCGGAAGCGTCCGCGACGGGTCCGCCAACCTTTCCCGCGCGGACGCTTCCGGCTCGTCCGCCAGCTCAAAGGCGGGTTACGACTCCTCACGCTTCGATTCGCGGTGGACGGGAGGGGGCTTCAGGACGTTGGTCCGGAGTTTCTTGCGGGCCCGCGACAGGACCGGCCCGATGCTGTTGACCGGCACGTTCAGCTCGGTGGCGATTTCCTCGTAAGTACGGCCCTCCAGGTAGTACAACCGCACGACCTGGCGCTCGCGTGCCGGCAGCTTCTTCAACAGCCGGGCCACCTCCTCCAGCGTCTCCAGACCGACCCCCGCCTGCGGCGGACCTTCCGGCTCGGCCTCGATGGACGACAGTTGGCCGTCGTCGGTACGCAGCTGGACCTCGCGGGCCGTCGCCCGCTGCGCCAGTTCCTGCACGCAGATGCGCCGCGCGATGACCGTCAGATACGTCCCCAGGCTACTCTTGCCGCGGAACTGCCGCAGCACCGCGTAGTCCTTCGCCACGATTTGCAGCAGGATTTCGGACGCCAGGTCTTCCGTGTCCTCGGGGCGCAACGGGACGCTGCGGAGGTGGGCGGTGTGGTGGATGACGTGGTAGATCAGGCCGAGGTGGTGATCGATGAAGTCATTCCAGGCTCCCGGTTCGTGGTGCAGGCAGCGCTGGAGTAGATCGCGATCTTGGGGAGTCAGTGCCACGGCGAACGGTCCTCGTCAGGTGCCGGTCGGGCCTGGTGAGGGCCTGATTGTTCATTCTGCACGGCTGAGCAGTATACGAGTCGTCTTTCTTGCCCACTCCTACCTAGCTTATTCTACCCTGCGCCAACCGCCCGGGGTAGTCCGGTCGCGACAATTCCCCCGTCCGCCAGGCAATTTGGCACGGTGGAACGCATTGTCGCGACGCCCAGCTGCGGCGAGTGGCAGTGGGGAGAAAAAGCCCACGGGCGGCGTCCCGTGGGTGAAGTCCCCAGCGCTTCGCCCACGGGACGCCACCCGTGGGCTTTCCCGCCGCCTCTCCTCACTCCGCACTTGCCCCAGATGGGCTGGCTGCGGGTCACGGCTCCAGGGTCATGAGCAGATCCATCCGCTTGCCGTCGCGCAGGATGTTCAGCGTGACGCGGTCCCCGACCACATAGTTGTGCTGGATGTACCGAGCGAACCCATCCACGCCCATCGCCAGTTTCCGGCCATCGACGTCCAGGATGATGTCGCCGCCGCGTACCCCGGCCTTGCGGGCCTGGGTCGTGACGAGTTGCTTTTGCCGGAACGCGAGCTGGGTGGGGGACAGCCCCAGCGCCTTCCGCTCCTGCGGCCCGAGGTCGAAGCCGTCGAGGCGCCCGTAGGGGACCAGTTCCCGCAGCGATGCCCGCCACGAAATATCACTTTTCCGCCACCCGGCCGGTAGCTGTACCTTGCCGGTCCGGATCTGACCGTCGCGCTGCCAGACGACGTCGAGTTCGGTCGCCTTCATCGCCCTGTCCAGGGCGAACGTCGCGTCGGCGAGGGAGTGGATGGGCACGTTGTCGATTCGGCGCACCACATCCCCGGCCCAGAGGCCGCCGGCCGCGGCAGGGGAGCCATCCTTGACCGCCTTGACGACGTTGCCGCGGTCCACGTCCAGCTCGAACCCGAGGTTGTCAGGCAGCGGGTAGCGGTGGATCAGATCCCTGCTCCAGGTGCCCGCACGCTTCAGGGCAGAGTGCTGGATCTCTTTTACCTGGTGACAGTGGAGACAGCCGCGCCCGCCCCTGGGACCGAAGCCGAACCTGCTGCGGGCGAACTTCGGACCCTCCGCGGAGCGGGGCGCGAAGGCCTTGTCTGCGCTTCGATGCATCTCCAGGACCGACTGCATGGTGTAGCGCAGCCCCGGCAGCGACTGGCGCCGGTCGGCGTCGATCCCGTCCCGCGCGCCGTAGCGCGCGTACACCTTCCCGCCCGCGTCCAGGAAGAAGACCACGAGCGTCAGGTCGTAGTCGAACTCGAACAGATTCAGATCCTGCGTGTCGATGCGCGTCAGCCGGACCCGGACGAACTGGTCGGCAATGTCCCTGAAACCTTCGAGACGGACAACCTGCCCGTCAAATTCGCGGCAGTCAATTCACGGAACGCACCGCACCACCACCATGAGCGGTTTGCCGGTTACGCGCGCTCGCGCTTTGCCGTCCTCCAGACCGGGGAGCCACCCGTACCGGGCCGCCGGGTCGCCCCCCCTCGGCCCGCGGAATTGTGCCCTCCCCTCCCCCACAGCCAGTGCCACCCAACCCAGCGCGACGACCGTAACAAACCGACCCGTCATGAAACGTCCTCCGGAGGGCGATGGTTGCTTCCCATGATATTGAACCCCCGGATCGCGACGGAGTCGCGGCAGGAGGGACGCCCGCTCCCCTCCGCTGCCGAAATCTCCTCTATCAACGAAACGACCGATTCCGTATAGTGTTCTCAAATTGTCCCACCCCTACCGCCCGCGCCGTCCGGTCAGAGCGCCGGGCCTCGGAGGATGCCGCACCACGATGAGCAGCGCACCGGCCGATCCCTGGTTCCAGACTCTGTTCGCCGACCGCATCGGCGGGGCCAACTACGGCAAGGGCACCGAGATCTACAAGTTCGAGAAGATCAAACGCGCCAGGCGGGCCGTCCTCCAGGCCCACCCGGAGCGCCAGCTCCTCGACTTCGGCATCGGCGAGAACGACGAGATGGCCGCCCCGCTGGTGCGCGAGGCGCTGGCCCGCGAGGCGAACCAGCTCGAAAACAGAGGTTACGCCGACAACGGCATCCAGGCGTTCAAGGACGCGGCCGCCGGGTTCATGAAGCGCGTCTTCGACGTCACCCTCGACCCGACCACCGAGATCAACCACGCCATCGGCTCCAAGCCGGCCCTGGCGATGCTGCCGGCCGTCTTCATCAACCCGGGCGACGTGACGCTGATGACCGTCCCCGGCTACCCGGTGGCCGGCACCCACACGAAGTACTACGGCGGCGAGGTCTATAACCTACCGCTGCTGGAGGAGAACGGGTTCTACCCGGACCTGGTCGCGATCCCCGCGGAGATCAAGCGGCGGGCGAAGCTGCTCGTTATCAACTACCCGAACAGCCCGACCGGGGCGGTGGCGACGCGCGACTTCTACCGCCAGGTGATCGACTTCGCGCGGACGAACCGCGTCGTCGTCGTGCAGGACGCGGCCCACATCCTGCTCAGCTACGACGCTCCGCCGCTCAGCTTCCTGCAGGTCGAGGGGGCCAAGGAGGTCGGCGTCGAGATCCACTCGATGTCGAAGGGGTTCAACATGATCGGCTGGCGGATGGCGTTCGTGGCCGGCCATCCGCGGATCGTCCAGGCGTTCGCGGACGTCAAGGACAACTGCGACTCGGGGCAGTTCATGGCGATTCAGCAGGCGTCCGCCGAGGCGCTGCGCCATCCCGAGATCGGCGACCAGACGCGCGCCAAGTACCGGCGGCGGCTGGAAAAGCTGGTGGCTGCCCTGAAGCAGGTCGGCTTCACGGCAAAGATACCGGGCGGCACCTACTTCCTCTACGTGCGTGCCCCGAAGGCGTGCGGCGAAAGGACGTTCGCCGACGCCGAGGAAGCGTCGCAGTTCCTGATTCACGAGCAGTCGGTGATCTGCGTGCCGTGGGACAACGCCGGCCCGTACCTGCGCTTCTCGGTCACGTACCTGGCGAAGGACGAGGCGGAGGAGGACGCGCTGATGGCGGAGACAGTGAAGCGGCTCGGCCGGCTGGGGCTGCGCTTCTGACGCGCCCCGCCGGGGGTGGTCGAAAGGACTCGCACAACGCGGAGCCAATCTATGGACAGGATGCGCCGTGTGCTCACCGGGACGTTGATCGTGTTTGCGGTGCCGCTGGGGATGCTCGTTGCCATACCCCTGGCGGTCCTGCTGGCGTTGGCCTTCCATCTCTTCGTCAGCTGGCAATTATTCCGGTCCGCCGCGCGCGGGGTCAGGGCGCTGACGCGCCGCTTGCTGCCCGCCCCCTGGCCGCTGGAGCACGCGCCGCCGCCCACCCTCGCCCTGCCGCAGCGCTAACGTCAAAGAGCCCGGTAAAGCCCACGGACCGCGGCCCGTGGGCTTTAGTTACCCTCTCTTCTACTTCCTGATCAGGGATAACGCTCCGTGACCGGGGTCTGCAGTCGCGGGCGGATCCACTGCACGTCTTCGCCGCGCCGCCAGTCCGTCCAGGCGACGTACACGAGGCAGGACAGAATCATGTACGTCACCGCCGTCGCCGGCCACGAGGACGAGGTCAGCTTCAGGGCGCTGCCGGCCGACTTGCTCAGGCGGACGGTCACGCCCGTGAAATCGACGCTGTAAAGCTCGTCCAGGATCAGGTGCGACAGGAACCCGAGCATGACGCCGCACGCGAGGTAGAGGCGCAGACCCCGATCCGGGCTGTGGTAGCCGAGAAAGACGGCCAGCCCGGCGATGAGCATGGCCGGCAGACTGTGGAACATCCCGCGGTGGACGGTGCCGCGCTTGAATACCTCCGAGATGCCGTAGCGGATCAGCACGTAGACGCCAGCGAGCACCACCACCGTCTGATCGAGGGTGAACCCGGCGTCGCGCACGCGGGTAAACAGCAGCAGCGGGGCGAGGACGGCGGTGAGGCCGAAGAGTTCGCGCACCGGGACGCCGCTGTCGCTGTCGAGGTCAGGGAGCAGACCGCCAACGGTGGTGACGCCTGCAGCGAGGAACGCCGGCCCCCAGTCCTGGTTGCCGTACAGCGCTCCGGCCCCGCCGTAACACGCCCCCAGGACGACGGAAACCGACAGGTGTCCTTGATAGCTCGCCATCGGGCGATCCCTCGCGCCGAAAGAACCTAACTCCCGCCGTAAAACCCTTTCCCCTCGACCGCCAGCCGCCGCATCTGCTCGGTCGGGTGGAAGCGCGGCCCCAGCGCCTCGTAGCGCTTCAGCTTCTCCAGCACCTGGCCGAGTCCCTGGTTGTCGGCCCAGCGCAGCAGGCCGCCACGGTACGGCGGGAAGCCGATGCCCAGGATCAATCCCAGGTCCACGTCGCCCGGCTCGCGCACGATGCCTTCCATCAGCACCCGGCTCGCCTCGGTCAGCATCGGCAGGAACAGCCGGTCGGTGATCTCCGCCTGGTCGATCGCCCGGCGGCCGGTACGGGTCCGCTCCAGGATGACGGCGAAGGCCGGGTCGTCCGCCCCGCGCGACCCCTTCGCGTAGCTGTAAAAGCCCGCGCCCGACTTCTGCCCCAGCCGCCCCGCGTTCACCAGTTCCTGCAGGATGCGCGTCGCTTTCGCGCGGTCGGCGAAGGCGGTGTTGATGACGGTGCCGGCGTACAGCGAGGTGTCGAGCCCGACCAGGTCGTTGAGCGTGATCGGCCCCATCGGCATGCCGAAGTCCACCGCCGCCTTGTCGATCGCGCGCGGGTCGGCGCCCTCCTCGAGGAGGACCAGCGACTCGTTGAGATACGGGAACAGGATGCGGTTGACGAGGAACCCTGGGCAGTCGCGCACCACGATGGGCGTCTTGCCGATCTGCTTCGCCAGGGCGAACAGCGTCGCCACCGTCTCGTCGCCCGTCTGCTCGCCGCGGATCACCTCGACCAGCTGCATCCGATCGACCGGGTTGAAGAAGTGCATGCCGCCAAAGTTCTCGGGCCGCTTCCACGCCTGGGCCATGCGCGTGATCGAGATGGTCGAGGTGTTCGAGGCAAGGATCGCGTCGTCGCGGAGCACCGACTGCAGGTCGCGGTAGAGCTGTGTCTTGACCTTCTCGTTCTCGACGACCGCCTCGATGATCACGTCGCGGTCGCTCATCAGGGCGAGGTTCGGCGTGGTGCTCAGCTTCATCATCGCCGCCATCATCTCCGGCGGCTTCATCCGGCCGATCTCGATGCGCGTCTGCATCACCCTGGCGATGGCGGCGACGCCCTTCTCCAGCGCCTGGGCGTTGCTGTCGAGCATCAGGGTGGGGATGCCGCGGCGGACGTGCGCCCCGGCGATGCCGGCGCCCATCAGCCCCGCGCCCAGGACGCCGACGCGCTCGACCTGGCGCGGCCTGATCGACGGGTCGGCGAAGCTCGGTTCCTTCTGACCGCGCTGCAGGAAGAACACCGCGATGAGGTTGCGCGAGATCGGGCTGCCGAGCAGCGGCGCGAACTGCTCCGTCTCGATCTTGAGCCCGTCCTCCAGCGGCAGGTTGCACCCGCGCACGATCGCTTCGAGGGCGGCGAGCGGGGCCGGCAGCTGGCCCTTCGTCTTCAGGAGGATCTGCCCGCGCGCCACCGCGGCGGTGAACGTCAGCTGCTCCTCGCTCAGGCCGATCGGCTGCCGCCTGCGCCGGCGGACCGCCTCCCAGTCGTCGGACTGGCGCGCCCAGGCGAGTACCCGCAGCCCCTCCTCCATGAGGCGTTCGCTCGGGACTGCGTCGAAGACGATGCCGAGCTGGCGGGCGCGCTCGGCGTTGACCGATTCGCCGGCGCAGATCAGCTCCGCGGCGAGGGCCGGGCCGATCAGGCGCGTCAGCCGCTGGGTGCCGCCCCACCCGGGGATCAGGCCAATTTTGACCTCCGGCAGCCCGATCTCGCACTTCGGGTGCGACCCGGCCAGCCGGTAGTCAAACCCGAGGGACAGCTCCAGCCCGCCGCCCATGCACGGGCCGTCGATCAGCACCACGGTCGGGTACGGCAGCGACTCGAACCGGGCGATCGCGTCCAGCCCGCGCCGGATCGTCTGGCGCGTCGCCTCCGGGGCCGGTTTCGCCGCCCCCAGCTCGCGCAGGTCGGCGCCGGCGATGAACATGCCCGGCTTGCCGCTGCGCAGGATCAGCCCCTTCAGGTCGATCCGGGCGGCGAGCTGGGTTCCGACGGCCTCCAGCTCGGCGAGGACCGCCTGGCCGAGCGTGTTGGCCCGGCTACCCGGCAGGTCGAAGGTGAGCACGGCAACGCCGTCCTGGATGTCGAGCCGCAGCGCCGGTTGCGATGCTTCCGCCATGAATGCTCCTCCTGTGGCCTCACCTCATGATGATGAACTTGCTGCCGGCCGGGCTCGGCCCGACCTGCGCGGGGCGCAGCCGGGGGTTGCGGGCGAACGGATTGTACAGCGGGTCGCCCACCAGCACCGTCATCCAACTCGTGAGCATCAGCGTGCGGCTGTAGCACTCCACCAGGGTGTACCGGCCGGTGACGAGGGTTCCGAAGAACTCGGCCGGCTTCGGGAACCCGATCGTGTACGGCTCCGCGACCGGGCCGAGAGTGGCGACCACCCCGTTATCGAGCAGGTTCTTGCACCAGTACCGCGCTTTCGGGTTGCGCAGCGAGACGGCCTCCGAACTCGCGATGTGGTAGCCGACCGCGCCGGGAACGAACCGGCAGCAATCGACGTAGTTCGCCAGCGAGTACCAGCCACAGTAGAGAGCGCACTCGGGGCAGCTGCCCGGCGCAAACAGGCCCGGCCTGTCGTCGAGAACGACCGGCAGGCCGGCTTGCTTCTCCAGCAGGCGGGCCATCTCGCGCAGCGACTCGTCGTAGCCGCCATACCCGAAGCCCCGGTCCGCCTTCGCGTCGTAGCGGATGCCGCGTGCATCAACGTAGACCTTGCCCGTCAGCCCCTTCTTCTCGATCTCGACGGCCTGATCGACGAGGCGCATCGCCAGCGCGGCGCTGGGGCCGTCCAGCCGGGCGGTCATGAGCACGGCCGGCTTGTCCTCGCGCAGGTGCTCGGGCACCTGGAAGTACAGCGGGTTGACCTGCCAGCGGCGCAGCTCGTACGGACCCCACCACAGCAGCATCAGCTCGCTGTCCACCGCCGCTTCAGTCTCCGCGTGACTGAGGAAGCGTTGCCGCTCGTTCAGCAGTTTCATCTTGCCCTGAACCGCGGTCCGCTCCTTGCGCCGCTCCGCCAGGGTTTTGACGGCGTCGGCCTTCGGATCGGCCTTCGCCTTCGCCTCCAGGTCGGCGATTTCCTTCTGGAGTCGTTTGTCCTCGACCCGCGTCTTCTCCAGTTCCGGCTGCAGCTTCGCCAGGTCCGCCTTCTCCTGCGCGGTCGGCTCGGTCCGCCCCACGCGCAGCGGCACTCCGTAGACGGTGAGGAGCACCCGCACCTCATTCTCCCGCTCCTCGAGGGCGGCCCGCAGCGGCACCTTGAGTCGCTTGTCGTAGTCCCGGCGGCTGATGTCCTCGCCGGTCGGCAGGTCGAGGACGATGACGTTCTCCTTCGGCACCCCGCGTTTGGCGCAGTAGTGGTCGGCCACCTGGCGCGACTCCGGCACGTTCTTGTTGACGAGGATGGCGATGTCCTTCGGCCCCAGGGCGGCTACCGGGTCGGCGGCCGCCAGGAGGCACAGGACGACGAGGGGGAAGTGCGGTACGAACATGCGGTCGCTCTCGGGGCAGCTGGCGCGGGGCCGGCACTCGGGCCGGGATGTCATCGTTGTACCAGACTGCCGCGCCCCCTGCCACACCTCCTGACTGGCCCGCGCCGCGCCGGGCGGCCAGCCCCGCCCGCCCGGTCATCGCATCAAGTCCGGCACATGAATTGCAACCTTTCTGATCTGCGCACATACGCCCGGCAAATGGTTGGGCCTGGGCGGACTTCAAACTTACCCCTGTTCCATGTTGAGGTGCATCATGGCAGACACAGCGAATCGCGGTTCCAGTAACACCGGCCACCAGCCCCACGCCCCCCGCAAGGAAGAAACCTCCGGCGGCGCGATGGGCGCCATCAAGGAAGGGATCGAGAACGTCGCCTGCTCGGTGGAGTCGGCTACCGAGCAGGCGTGGGACACGACCCGGAACGTGGCCGAGCAGGCGTGGGACGCCACCCGATCCTGCGTCCAGCAGACGGCCTCGACGGTCGCGGGCGCGGCCGAAACTGCCTGGGGCAGCGCGACGAACTTCATGCGCCGCTACCCCGTGGCGACGTTCGCCATCGGCGTCGGCCTCGGCTTCATGCTGTGCATGGTCGTGCGCAATAATCGGTCATGATTGTGGCCGGTTCAGGGCCATTCGACCTGAAACGGGTCGCGATCGCAAGGCCGCGACCCGTTCGCATTTTGGTGGTGTGGATGGGGCTGAGCACGTTCGTTCCCACCGCTGCGCAGCGGGTGAACGGGAGTGCGTGAGGAGCATCCCTGAAGCCCACGGGTGGCGTCCCGTGGGTGGTGTGCCGGAGGCCTGGCCCACGGGACGCCACCCGCGGGCTTGACGAAAACCGCTTCCACACCATCCCCCTGGAACCTGCACGAGAGTGCGGTGCGGGGGGTCGTGAGGTGAAGTCGGCCCGCCCGGGGTGGCGTGCAGCGCCACCCCGGGCTCTCTTCAGTTCCGGGCCTTCCTTGCCTGAGTCACCCCTTCTAACCGTACAGGGTCAGCAACGGCCGGGGCGCTTCCCTCCTTTTCCCCACCCCGGTCGCCGAGTCGCCGCTCCCATGCATTTGAACCCTTGCCGAGCCGTGGCAACCCCGCCATAATGATCGTGTCTGCCCCTTTAGCTCAATTGGCAGAGCAGCTGACTCTTAATCAGCGGGTTGTAGGTTCGAGTCCTACAAGGGGCACTGTACACAATGCCAGGAAGTCGCCACGACAAACAGAAACCGGCACAAAATCGTTGCTGATTCCTGCTTGCGTCGTTTTGTTCACTTCGCCGCCATCCCCTGCCGCTACCTGCCGCTTTTTGCGCCGCCTTCGGTCGCCAGGCTGACAAGGTTCTATAGTGTGGCCTGATCGTCTTTCCATGCGACCGCGCCTGAACTAATAATACCCCTCGGTAAGATGAAGGAAGCATCCGGCAGCAAGAAGGGCATCGAAACGTCCGGCTACCCGAGACGTAATTGGAGAATCCCATGAGAACACTGGTTATCGCCGCCGTCTTCTGCGCGGTCCCGCCGTGCGGCGTTGCCTTCCTTCCGGCGCGCATGGTCGGCCAAACCAGTGGAGAGAAAACGAAACCGGCTGAAGCAAGTGCTTCGTCGGCACTCAACGGACTGGTCGGGTACTGGCCGTTTGACGAGGGCCAGGGTGACACCGCGGCCAACGTCATGGGGTTGAATGGGAGCCTGTTTGTGGCTGGAAAAGTCGGCGCCGCGGTGATGGGGAACACCACCTGGGCCGAGGGGAAGTTCGGCAAGGCGGCGCGTTTCGAGCGAAAGGGCGCGGGCATAGCCGTGGGGTACATGGAAGCCCTCGATTGCGACACAGCGGTCAGCGTTGCGGCGTGGATCAGGTGGGACGGGGCTTACGACGAGGGGCTAATCTGGAATTACGAGCGTGCCTATCGCCTCGCGCTCGTGAAAGGAAGCAACCGCGCCCGCTTCATGATGAATCTGGATGGCAAATGGGCAGGTAATATGCTCTTGAGCAAGACCGCGCTGGAGCGCAACAGGTGGTATCACATCGCTGGCGTTTACGACGGGAAAGAGCGGCGACTCTACATCGACGGGCAGCTGGATGCCAGCGAACCGAAAACGGGCACCATCTCACGAGGCGGACGTATCACCATTGGGCAGGGCTTTACCGGGCTGGTTGATGAAGTGAAGGTTTGGAACCGGGCGCTTTCCGCGAACGAGCTGAAGCAGGCGATGCGGGCGGATCGCGGGCGCGTCCAGAGCCTGCTCCGGCCCGAACACGCCCTCTGCTTCTACCCGGTGAAATGCGTGGGCCTGCTGGGCAGGCCCGAGCCCGTCGAACTCGCCGTTTTCAACAGCGCCCAAAGGCCATTCCAGGGCGAAGTTTCTTTCTCGGTGGTGTCCGCGAACGGGGCCAGGCTTTGCGCCAAGACCCTGGCTCTGTCCCTGCCCGGGCGCGGCCGAACGCAGGTCAAACTGGCGTACCGACCGGAGGAGGCCGGGCGGCACGCGTTGACGGCACGGGTCGGCGACCAGGAGCTATTTCGGACGACCGTCTACGTGCTGGCGCCGCGGCCAAGGCCAACCACGGGTGACCTCAAGCTCAACAAGGTGGTATCGGTTGATCTGACGCAAGACCTGGGGTCGGAGGCGTTCTGCGACGATGGCGCGAGCCGGGTCGTTGTTTCGCCCCTCGGTCGTTACCGTGAAGCAGGGCCGGGAATGCATTCTCGCTTTGTCGTGCGGGCTGCGCTCAAGAGACCAGGCCCGCACCTGTTGCGGATCAAGTATCCTGACGACAAGCCGCGGGTCTGCGAGATCACGGCGTGTTCTCCGGCCGGCAACGACGTGTTCAACGCCCAGACCGGCTACTTCACGGGTAGCCCCTACCCGCTGTCCATGCGCTTCCAGACGGTGGAATGCCTCCTGTGGGCGAGGCATGCGGATCAGTGGATCCGCTTCTGCACCTGGGCGCAGGACTGTCCGGCGGCCGCAGTCAGTGTCGAGGTTTTCGAGATCGAAGGAGGTCTACCCGCGAGCCCGGCAAGCCTCCCGCCAGCTCGAAGGCAGATCGGTCATTACTGGGAGGATGCCCTTCCCCTTGCCCGCAGCTTCGGGAGCGACGCGCGAAGCCCGGAGGCGTTCGATCGGGCCATGTGCAACCTCTGCGACTACCTGAGCTGCAGCGGCCAGAACGCGATGATCCATCCGGCGGTCTGGTACAACGGACCCATCTACAATTCCCTGGTCGAGCCCAGGGGCATTGGCCGAGGCGCCGACGGAGGCGCTGATTTCCCGCGGGTCATGTGGCTGGACATCCTCTTGCACCGCTTCGAGGAGCGGGGCCTCAAGTTCTATGCGGCTTTGAATGTCCACGACTTGCCCTCCCTGCTCTCGGCAGCAACCGCGGACATCGAGAAGATCAAGGCGGGAGCGCCCACCTTCAACGCCGTCACGAAAGACAATCAGGTGTCGCGCGAGACGTGGCATCACCGGCCGCCGGTGTTCAATGCGCTCCATCCACGGGTCAAAGGACAGGTGCTCGCCCTCGTGGATGAACTGGCGACCCGCCACGGTAAATCACCGGCCTTCGGTGGCATCGTCTTCCACCTGACGAAATGCCAGCTTCTGCAGCTTGGCGGTTTGGAGGTCGGTTACGACGATTGGACGATCTCGGAGTTCGCCAGGGACACCGGGACGAAGCTGCCCGTGGTCGCGAACAACCCGAAGCGGTTTCGCCAGCGCTACGATTGGCTGATGGCCAACGCCAGGGACCGCTGGATGCAATGGCGCTGCGAGAAGATCGCAGACTATTATGGGGAGGCCGCCCGTGTTTTGCGGCGCCACAGACCCGACCTCCAGCTTGTGCTGTCGATGTGGGTTCCGGCGGTGGTGATACCCGAGGTCCGGAAACGCTGGGAGCAAGGCGAGCGGCTGGTGGTTCAGACCCGGGAAGAGGGTGTCGATCCGGCGCTGCTTGGGCAGATTCCGGGCGTGGCGATCCAGAAATTCCTGAGCGCCACCGACTACCGATGGCGCCTCGCCCTGGCCGGCTTGAAGTCTGAAAAGACCTTACTTCCCATCCGCACGGCGGATTTCTGCGCGGACCAACTCCGAGACTATCGGACCACCAGCCAGTTCGGCGTCTATATTCACAACCGCTACTTCGAGAATGGCTCCATGAGGAAGGCCATCGACAGCAAGCCGGTGAAGTCCAGCTGGTACAAGGAACCGCCGTGGCTGGCCTCGGCAGTCGTGCCCGGGCACGATCACTTCATGGAGTACTACGCCCAGGCCATGGCCGTTTTCGATCCCTCCCTGATCACGATCGGCGGCTTCACCGTCGGCACCGTCGGCCACGAAAGGCAAGTCGAGCGGTTTGCGCGCGTGTTTCGCCTGCTGCCGACGGGCAAGTGGGAGCCGATTCCCGGCCTCGGCGATCGGGTCGCGGGTCGGACCCTCCGGGTGAATGGCAAACACTATCTGTACCTCGTGAACCGCTCCGCGACTGAGGCGCGTGTGGCGATCAGCCTCACCGTCGCACCCGGAACCATGCAGGCTCTTGGCTCCTCACCGAAGCTGACCTCGACGGGCAAAGGTTACCAGGCAACCTTGGAACCCTATCAACTTGCTGCCTGGGTGAGTGAATGAAAAGGGTGTAACCGGCGAGCCGCTCACTATCACGAGTCGCAACTCGGCCAGTGCCGCCGCCCGCTCCTTCCGCTTGAACCATTGAAGCCCCGGTAGCCGAACACTTCCGAACCGCGCTACCTGGAACAACCCGCGAGCCCGACGTGCCAGCAAGATCCGCCTCGCTGGCGCGTCGGGCTCGCGGGTTTCAGGAAGCCGGCGCTCAGGCCAGGCAGTCCAGGAGCGGGAACTGCTGTCCCAGCACCGGGACGCTGGGGGTATTCAGCCAGCGCTGCAGCACGGTCGCGTAGACGCTGCGGAAGTCAACCTGATACCGCATGTCGCCGTTGACCAGGTCCGCCGGCGCCAGGCTCGGATGCCTGCCGTGCAGGCCAGCCCTGACCCCCGGACCGAAGAGGAACATCGGTCCGGCCGTGCCGTGATCGGTGCCCTGGCTGCCGTTCTCGCGAGCCCGGCGGCCGAACTCGCTGAAGGCCATGGTCAGAACGCGCTGGGCATTGCCCTGCTGGGCCAGGTCGCGCTGGAAGGCAACCATCGCCTCGCCCAGGTCGGTCATGAGGCGGTCGTGGCGGACCTTCTGGCCCCGATGCGTGTCGTAGCCGCCCTGGAAAACGTAGTAGACCCGCGTGCTCAGGCCGCCCCGGAGCAGCGCGCCCACGGTTCTCAGCGCATTGCCCAGCTGCGTGGCCGGGTAGGTGGCGCCGCTGGACCGCTGGCCAATGATCCGCTGGATCGCCTCGCTGCTGGCGTTGGCATTGACGGAGGTCCGCTCGATGAAGCTCAGGGTTTCCTCGCTGCCCTGGGTCGCCTGGTTGATACGGCTGTAGGCCTGGCCGAGGCGCGGATTGCTGCGCGTGGCGAGGAAGCGATAGGCTTCGAGCTGGTGCAGGCTAAGCCCGGGGTGCTCGCGGCCCTGAATGGCCCGCGGCACCTTGTCGCCGCCGATGGCCAGGGACAGGGCCGGATCCTGGACGCCGCGGAAGGCGTGATCGCAGTACCGGCCGATCCAGCCGCCCGGCACCGAGCGATTGGTGTTCTCGGCGTTGTGCCAGATGTCCATCGAGCGGAAATGGCTGCGATTGGGATTGGGGTAGCCCACGCCCTGAACGATGCCCAGGGCGCGCTGGTCGAGCAGATCCTTGAAGCCGCGAAGGTTGGGGTGCAGGCCGATGTCGTCGTTGACGCGGAGGACGGCATTGGCCGTGAGCCGCGTGGCGGTGCGGTAGCGGGCGTAGTGGTCGTTGCGGTAGGGCACGACAGCGCTGAGGCCGTCGTGGCCGCCGCTGAGCTGCAGGACCACCAGGGCCTTCTGACCAGGCTGGGCCTGGGGGCCGGCGAGGGCGGTCCGCACCAGGAACTGCGGCAACGCCGCCCCGATGCCGATCACGCCTAGCCCCTGAAGCAGCTCACGACGGGTCACGATACGAGTCTCGGACATCGCACAGTCTCCCGGAGAAGCAGTTGCGGGTTTTTGCCGACACGCCCACGTACTCCGTGGGCGGGACTCACGTTAGCTGATACTCGGGCGCCGTCATGATCAACACGAGCACCTCCCGGAACCGCTGGTTGAGTTCCGTGCGCTGCTCGGGCCAGCGGGCCGCCGGCGGCAGTTGGCCGAGATGGGCCAGCACCTCGGCCCGTCTCTTCTCGGCCAGGGGCACGGCCAGCAGCATCTTGCTGAAGTAGTCGAGTGCGCCGGCCGCGGTTTCGATCTTGTTCGCCTGCAGCATCTGGACGAGGTCCGGAGCATTGGCCAGAGCCTGGGCCAGGCGCTTCTTGCCAACCTTGATCGGTTTGCCTGCCTTGGGCTGCTTGGGCACCGGGACGGTGCCCTGACCGATCAGTGTGGCGGCAAAGTTGTTGCGGGCAAACAGCGCCGTGGTGTTCAGCCAGGCCTGACCGCCGTCCCAGCCCTTGACGTTGGGCGGATCGAACAGCTCCTGGTTCATGGTCAGCATGGCATGGGCCAGGACGACGGGATTGGTGTTCTGGATTTGCAGGGTGCGGACCGTGCCGATGACCAGCTGGGCCGGATCCTTGATCTGTCTGCCCACGGAACGAGTGCTGTAAAACTCCTGCGAGAGGAAAATGGCCTTCAGCAGGGGAGCCAGTTCATACTTGCTGTCCTTGAGAATCTTCGCCAGCTGCGTGACCAGGGCTTCGTCCGGCTCCTCGTGGACGAAGTAGGTGAAGAGCTTGCGGGCAAGGAAACGCGGCGTGGCCGGCTGCTCCAGGATGAGCCGGACCAGATCCTCACCGTTCCATTTGCCCGTCCGGCCGAAGATCGTCTTGACGCCGGTGTCGTGCAGCGCGGGATCGAAGCGCGGCATCAGGGATTTCTTGTTAAAGGTGTAGCCGGTGAGAGCGCGGGCGGCCTCCTTGATGTCCTTCTCGGTGTAGCCCTGGCCCTCGCCCATGCTGAACAGCTCCATGATCTCGCGGGCCAGGTTCTCGTTGGGCTTGTTCCTGGTATTGGCGTCGTTGTCGAGGTAGCGGAGCATGGCCGCGTCGCGGAGGAGGCCGCGCAGCAACTGGCCGAAGTTGCCGGCGGCATGATCGCGGAAGTGCTGGTTTTGCAGAAACATGGCATGGCTGTTGCGCACTGTGCGGTACTCGGTGGCGAAGTGGCCGTGCCAGAACAGGACCAGCTTTTCCTCCAGCGGCCGCGGCGACTGCACCATGCGTCGCACCCACCACTGGCGGACCTCGTGGACCAGTCCCTTGTCGCCCTTCTTGTTGAAGGGCTTGAGCATCCTGGGGCGGGCTATCTGGCTGACCTTGACGAACTCCGCGGGAGCCAGCGTCGTCAGGCCAGCGGGGTAGGGGATCTGAACGTCGGGCTGGCTGCGGTAATCGACCAGGTGGTCCACGGCCTTGCGCAGGCCCAGCGCATGCAGCCGGGCCACCTCCTCGGGCGTGCCGCCGAAGCCGGCACGGAACAGTAAATGCCGGGCCTGGTCATAGTTCCAGGCGCTGTCAGGCAACGGAGCCATGCCGCTGCCAGGAGCGGCCCCGGGCTGATCCGCAGCCCAGGCCACCTGGAGCATCAGCGCCGTAACTGCAGCGAACACCAGGAATTTGGCGGTTTTCATGGCGCAGCGACCCTCACCAGATCATGCAGGCAAGATGGGGTTTATAGTAGTTAAACAGGCGCCATTCTATCGGGTTTCGGTAAAATATCGCGGCGGGGTGATTTGACTCCGGCCCAGTGCAGGGACGAGGGTGTGCCACAAGAGGGGCAAGGAACCTCCACCGACCGCAGTCGGTGGGCTTTGCCTGACACCAATCAGCGAGGTGGAACATGGAGCGCGGGCGGCCAACACGACGGGACGTTCTCAGGAAGGCGCCGGCGGCGGCTCTCGGTGCCGCGGCGGCGAGCAGTCTGCTGCCGGACCAGGCCCGGGCCGCGCCGGCCCCCGACGAGCGCAAGATCCGCATCGCGGTCGTCGGCGGCGGCTTCGGCAACTCCTTCCACTGGCACGAGGATCCCGGCTGCGTCGTCACCGGGGTCAGCGATCTGCGTCCGGAGCGCCGCGACGCCCTGCGCAAGCGCTATCGCTGCGATACGGTCTACGACTCGCTGGAGAGCATGCTCAAAAGGGCGAAGGACATCGACGCCGTCGCCATCTTCACCGAGGCGCCCAATCACGAGCGTCATGTGCGCCTGTGCATGGAGCGCGGCTGGCATGTGATCTCGGCGGTGCCGGCCTGTCTGACCCTCGAGGAAGCGGCCCGGCTCAAGGACATCAAGGAGAAAACCGGCCTGAAATACATGATGGCCGAGACCAGCTACTATCGCCATCACTGCATTGCCGCCCGCCAACTCCACCGCGAAGGGCGGTTCGGCGAGCTGTTCTAC
>JAANMX010000620.1_pt1 | contig 45954 bp, 29 predicted proteins | sample 7279681 | NCBI WGS metagenome assembly JAANMX01 (sample SAMN14094542, study PRJNA606508) | bioreactor metagenome | isolation source: A lab-scale SPAN reactor treating ammonium-rich wastewater day 351 | place: Ireland: Galway | collected 2018-01-01
AGCGGGGGCGCACGCACATCTTGCTCGGGGCCGGCCTCCTCGGCCTCCTCGGAGCCCTGCTGGGAACGATGGTGACACGCCCGTGGCGCTGGTTCCGGGCGCTGCGGCGGGCGGTGCGGCTCGGCCAGCGGTCGGAGCGCGGAGTGCTCCGCCACCTTGCTTACCTGGCCGAGGCGTGCGTGCTGCTGCGCCGGCTGCGCCGGTGCGGCGCGACCCACCTGCACGCCCACTTCGGGACGAACTCCGCGTCCGTCGCCCTGCTGACACGCCTCCTCGGCGGTCCGCCGTACAGCTTCACCGTTCACGGGCCGGAGGAGTTCGACCGCCCCGACAGCCTCTCGCTGACGGACAAGATCGAGAACGCGGCGTTCGTCGTCGGCGTGAGCAGCTTCGGCCGCAGCCAGCTGTACCGCTGGTGCGCACTGCCTCACTGGCCGAAAGTGCAGGTGGTGCGCTGCGGCGTCGATGCGGCGTTCCTGAGCGCGGGGCCGCAACCTGTCCCCGAAACCGCCCGGCTCGTGTGCGTCGGCCGGCTGGCGGAGCAGAAGGGCCAGCTCCTGCTGCTGGAAGCCCTCGGCCGGCTCCAGGCGGAGGGGGTGGGGTTCGAGATGGTCCTCGCTGGCGACGGGCCGATGCGCCGGGACGTCGAGCGGCGCATCGGCGAGCTGGGGCTCGGCGAGCGGGTGCGCATCACCGGCTGGGTGAGCAACGACCGGGTGCGGCAGGAACTGCTCGCGGCGCGGGCGCTCGTCCTGCCCAGCTTTGCGGAGGGGCTTCCGGTGGTGCTCATGGAGGCGCTGGCGCTGGGGCGCCCGGTGGTGACGACGTACATCGCGGGCATCCCCGAGCTGGTCGAGAACGGGGTGGATGGATGGGTCGTGCCGGCAGGTTCGGTGGATGCCCTGGCGGACGCGCTGAAGCAGGCGCTGCGCGCGAACCCGGACCGTCTGGCGGAGCTGGGGCGGGAAGGTGCAAAACGCGCGACGGCGATGCACGATGCCGTTCAGGAAGCGGCCAGGCTGGCCGCGCTGTTCCGGAACCCGCCCGCAGGAAGGTCCGACGAGCCGGGGACTGGTGCGCGGGAGGCATGACGCCACAGACGGAACTGCCCCGCCAGCCCTCACGACCCGCATACATTCGCAGGCCGCCCCAGCAGGATGTGCTGGCGTTGCCTGCAACTGCCTGTTACAACAGAGTTTCCCGACCCGCGCCGGCGGTTGGTCGCCTCTCGGGTGGAGGAATACGCTGCCGGAGCCACGCCATGATGCCTGTCGTCGAAGCCCTGCTCTGGGTGTGCGTGGCGGTCGTCCTGCTGCCGATGGCGGTCCTCGTCGTCGAGTGCCTGGCCGCGCTGCTCCCGCGGCGCCGCCCCACGTTTGACCCCGCCGCCGCCCGGCCCCGCTGTGCTGTCCTGATCCCGGCCCACGACGAGGAGGCGGGCATCGGCCGGACGCTCGCCGGGCTCGGGCCGCAGCTGACCGCGGGAGATCGGCTCGTCGTCGTTGCCGACAACTGCACGGACCGCACCGCCGACATCGCCCGGACGCACGGGGCGATCGTTCACGAGCGCACCCACGCAACAGACCGGGGCAAGGGGTTCGCCCTCGACCACGGGGTGCGCCGCCTGGAGGCCGATCCCCCGGACGTGGTGGTGATCGTCGATGCCGACTGCGTCGTTCGCGCGGGAGCGCTCGACCTGCTCGTGCGTGAGGCGGCCCGCGGCCGCCCGGTGCAGGCAGCGTATGTCATGGCCGAACCGCCGCGGCCGACCTACAAGCAGCGGCTGTCGGCGTTCGCGTTTCAGTTCAAGAACGTTGTTCGGCCGCTCGGTCTGGACCGGCTGGGGGGGCCGTGTCTGCTGACCGGGACCGGGATGGCGTTCCCGTGGCCGGTCCTGCGCGACGCCGGACTGGCCAGCGGCAACATCGTCGAGGACATGGCCCTGGGGATTGACCTCGCAGTGGCAGGCTACCCGCCGCGCCTCTGTTCTCAGGCCATCGTCACCAGCGAGTTGCCGGCCAGCGAGGCGGCCGCCGTCGCCCAGCGCAGGCGCTGGGAGCACGGCCACCTTCAGACGCTGCTCACGCAGGTGCCGCGCCTGCTGCGGGTCGCCCTCTGCCGCGCACGCCCCCGCCTGCTGGGGCTGGCGCTGGAGTTGAGCGTCCCGCCGCTGTCGCTGCTGTTCCTGCTGTGGGCGCTCGTGTTCGCCGCTTCCGTGGGCTTCTGGTTCGCCGGCGGGCCGCCACACCCAGCCGTCGTCCTCGCCTGCGGGGCTCTTGCCGTCGTGCTGGCCGTCCTCGCCGCCTGGGCGAAGTTCGGCCGCGATCGGTTGCCGCTGACGTCACTGCTGGCGGCACCGTTTTACGTTCTGTGGAAGGTGCCGATCTACGTGGCGTTCCTGTTCCGTCGCCGACGTCAGGCGAAATGGAACCGGACGGCGCGCGACGCCTCCGCCGGTTCCGGGTCAGGCCACGGCCAGGAAACTGGCCGGACCCCGGACCAGGCAGGCGCGGCTCACCAGCCTTCCACGCCCGAGCCCTCGTGACTCGCCGCCCAACGGACCCGCAGCCCGGAGACGTTACATGCCCCCCCCCGTCGAGGACGCTTATCCGCTTTCGTCATCGCAGGAAGACATCCTGACGCAGTCCGGCCGGCACGGCAAGGAGTACACCCTCTCGCCGAGCCAGCAAGGGTTGCTGTTCCATACGCTGTACGCCGAGGAGCCCGGCGTCTACGTGCAGCAACTCGTATGCGAGCTGCGCGAGGCACTGGACGTCGGGCTGTTTCAGCGCGCCTGGAATCACATCATCGCCCGGCACGCGGCCCTGCGCACCAGCCTGCGCTGCGAGGGGGTGGAGGATCCAATCCAGGTCGTGAAGGGCAAGGGCGACATTCCGGTCGAGGAGGAGGACTGGTCCAGACTGTCGGCGGTGGACCAGGACGCCCGGCTGGAGATGCTGCTCGACATGGACCGGCGGCGCGCCTTCGACCTGGGCAACCCGCCGCTGATGCGCCTGACCCTGCTTCGGCGCGGCGCCGCACACTGGACCTGCGTCTGGACGTATCACCACGTCCTGCTCGACGACTGGTCGCAGGTCTTCGTGCTGAAGGAGGTGTTCGCCTTCTACGACACCCGCGGCCAGGAGAAGCTGCCGGACAGGCCGCCGCCTTACCGCGACTACATCTACTGGCTGCGCGGACAGGACTGGTCGAGCGCCCAGGAATACTGGCGGGCCGCGCTGAAGGGGTTTCGCGCGCCGACGCCGCTCCTGGCGGTCGCCCCCGCTCCGGGCACCGCCTTCAGGGCCGATCCGCCGCACGGCCTGCGCACGTTCCGGCTCCCCGCCGACCTCACGGCGGCGCTGCGGGACTTCGCACGCCAGCACGGCCTGACGCTGGAGACGCTCGTGCAGGGGGCTTACGCCGCCGTGCTGAGCCGGTACAGCGGCGAGGAGGACGTCGTTTTCGGCGCCACCCGGCCCGGCCGCCACTTCCCCATCGACGGCGCCGAGACGATGGTCGGGCAGTTCATGAACACCCTGCCGGTCCGGGTGCGCGTGTCCCCCGACGTCACCGTCCTGGACCTGCTGAAGGAACTGCATGCGCAGACCCTCGCCGTCCGCCCGCACGAGGAGACGCCGCTACTGAAGGTCTACGAGGCGAGCGAGGTGCCGCGCGGGATGCCGCTGTTCGACAGTATCTTCGTCTGCGAGGACTCCGCCCTCGACGACACCCTGCGTGCCCAGGGCGGGCCGTGGGCGAATCGCTCGTTCGAGCTGCGGGAGCAGACGAACTACCCCCTCGCCGTGTGCGCCTACGCTGGCGAGCGGCTACTGCTGCGGGCGCTGTTCCTGCGTCCGCGCTTCGACGACGGGACGATCGACCGCCTGTTCGGCCACCTGCAAACGCTGCTCGAAGGGATGATTGCCCGCCCCGACGAGCGCGTCGCCGCCCTGCCGATCCTGACCGCCGCCGAGCACCGGCAGATCGTCCACGAGTGGAATGACACGGCCGCCGACTACCCACGCGACAGGTGCATCCACCAGCTGTTCGAGGCCCAGGCGCGGCGCACTCCGGACGCGGTGGCGGTCGTCCACGACGGGCGAGAGACGACGTACCGGGAGCTGAACGAGCGGGCCAACCGCCTCGCCCACCACCTGCGCGGGCTCGGGGTGAAGCCGGGCGTCCTGGTCAGCATCTGCATCGAGCGCTCGACCGACATGATTGTCGGCGTCCTGGGCATCACGAAGGCCGGCGGGGCCTACGTCCCCCTCGACCCCGCCTACCCGAAGGACCGCCTCGCCTTCATGCTGGACGATATCCAGGCGCCGGTGCTGCTGACACAGCGCAAGCTCGTCGAACGCCTGCCCGAGTCGAAGGCCAGGCTCCTGTGTGTGGAGGAACTCGACGCGGCCCTGGCACGCGAGAGCGCCGCGGATCCGTCCAGCGGCGTCACCCCGGGCGACATCGCATACATCATTTACACGTCGGGCTCGACGGGGAAGCCGAAGGGGGTGGTGCTGCGGCACGGGCCGGTGGTGAACCTGCTCGACTGGGTGAACACGACGTACCACGTCGGGCCGGGGGACCGCGTCCTGTTCGTCACATCGCTGAACTTCGATCTGTCCGTGTACGACATCTTCGGCATCCTCGGGGCCGGCGCCACCGTCCGCGTCGCGTCCAGCGCCGACCTCCGCGACCCCGAGCGACTGCTGGAAATCCTGTGCGACGAGCCAATCACCTTCTGGGACTCGGCGCCGCCGCAGCTGGCGCAGCTGGCCCCGTTCTTCCCCTCCGCCCAGCAGGCGCCGAGACAGAAGCACCTGCGGCTCGTCTTCCTGAGCGGCGACTGGATCCCGGTGCCGCTGCCGGACGCGATCCGCGCCACCTTCCCCGGGGCGGAGGTCGTCAGCCTCGGCGGGGCGACGGAGGCGGCCATCTGGTCGAACTCCTACCCGGTCGGGGTGGTGGACCCGAAGTGGCCAAGCATCCCCTACGGCCGACCGATCCGAAATGCCCGCTACCACGTCCTCGATAAGCATCTCAACCCGGTGCCGGTCGGCGTGCCGGGAGAACTACACATCGGCGGCGGGTGCCTGGCGGACGGCTACCTGAACCGGCCGGAGCTGACGGCCGAGAAGTTCATCCCCGACCCGTTCGCGGCCTCCTCACCCCCCCTTCCCCCCTCCCCTCTCGTGGGGGAGGGGGGCCGGGGGGGTGAGGGGGCCGCCCGCCTGTACAGGACGGGCGACCTGGCCCGCTACTTTCCGGACGGCAACCTGGAGTTCCTCGGCCGGCTCGACTTCCAGGTAAAAATCCGCGGGTTCCGGATCGAACTCGGGGAGATCGAGACCGTCCTCGCCCAGCACCCGGCCGTCCGCGAGGGCCTCGTCACCGCTCTCAAGGACGAGTCCGGCGACCGCTACCTGTGCGGCTACATCATCGCGCGTCCCGGGCAGCAGCCGACCGGCGCCGCTCTGCGCGAGTTCCTGGCGGCCAAGCTACCGGCCCACATGGTCCCGGCGCACTACGTCACCCTGGAGGCGTTTCCACTCAACCCGAACGGCAAGATCGACCGCAAGGCGCTGCCGGCGCCGGGACGCGAGCGGCGCGACGAGGCGGCGGCCTACGTCGCGCCGCGCGACCCGACCGAGCAGGCCGTCGCCGCCATCTGGGCAGAGGTGCTCGGCGTCGAGCGGGTCGGCATCCACGACGACTTTTTCGCGATGGGCGGCCACTCGCTGACGGCGACGCGCGCCGTCTCGCGCATCCGCCAGCAGCTGCAGATCGACCTGCCGCTGCCAGTCTTCTTCCAGGCGCCGACGGTCGCGAAACTGTGCGCCGGGCTCCCGAAGGGAGAGGCGGCCGGCGCCGTCATTCAGCCCGCCGACCTGCCGCCGGGTCCAGATGGCAAGGTGCGCGCCCCGGCGTCGTTCGGCCAGCGCCGGCTGTGGTTCCTCGACCAGCTTGGCCAGGACCGCGAGGTTTACAACATCGTCTACCAGATCCGCATGACCGGCCCAGTCGATGAGCCGGCCCTGCGGCGCGCGCTGGAAACGCTGGTCGAGCGCCACGCGACCCTGCGCACGACGTTTGCGGATGAGGGCGGCCAGCCGGTTCAGGTCATCGCCCCGCCCGCGCCGATCGAGCTGGAGCTGCTCGACCTGACCGCCCTGCCGCCGGGCGAGCGCGACGCCGACGCGGCCGAGGTGGCGGCCGAGGAAGGCCGCTTCGTCTTCGACCTGGCGCAGGGGCCGCTCTGGCGGGCGCGCCTGGTGCGCCTGGCGGCCGAGGACCACCTGCTGCTGTGGACGATGCACCACATCGTCAGCGATGGGTGGTCGATGTGGGTGCTCGTCCGTGAGCTGGCCGCCGCCTACGAGGCGCTTCTCGCGAACCGCCCGCCTACTTTGCCGCCGCTGCCGCTGCGCTACGCCGACTTCAGCCAGTGGCAGTGCGGCTGGCTCCAGGGTGCGGTGCTGGAAGGCCAGCTCGGCTACTGGACGAAGCGACTGGCGGGGTCGCTGCCGGTGCTGCAACTCCCGGTCAGCCGCACCCGGCCGAAGACGCAGACCTTCCGTGGGGCGGTCCACCGCTTCGCCCTGCCGCTCGACCTCGCGAAGGCGCTGGAGGAGGTGAGCCGGCACGAGGGCGTGACGCCGTACATGGCGCTGCTGGCGGCGTTCGTCGGGCTCCTGCACCGCTACAGCGGCCAGGAAGACATCCTCGTCGGCACGCCCATCGCCAACCGCAACCGGGCCGAGACGGAGGGGATCGTCGGCCTGTTCATCAACACCCTGGTTCTGCGCACCGACGTCTCCGGCGACCTGACCCTGCGCGAGCTGCTCGCGCGCATCCGCCAGGGTTCGCTCGAAGCGTTCGCCCACCAGGATCTGCCGTTCGACCTCCTCGTGCAGGCGGTCAAGGCCGAGCGCAGCGCCAGCCACCAGCCGCTCTTCCAGGTGCTGTTCAACTACCTGCACGGCGTCACCCAGGATCTGACCGTCGGCGGCGGGCGCTGGCTCGCCGAGCAGGGCCACAACGGCACCGCCAAGTTTGACCTGACGCTGCAAATGGAGGAGACGCAGCAGGGGCTGCGCGGCCTGTTCGAGTACAACACCGACCTGTTCGACGCGCCCACGGTCGAGCGCCTGACGGGGCACTTCCAGGTGCTGCTGCGCGGCCTGCTCGCGGACCTCGACCGGCGGCTGTCGCAGGTTCTCCTGCTGACCGACGCGGAACGCCGCCAGCTGCTCGTCCAGTGGAACGCCACGCGGGCCGACTACCCGCGCGATCGCTGCACGCACCAGCTCGTCGAGGAGCAGGCGGCCCGGACGCCGGACCGCGTGGCCGTCGTCTTCGACAACCGGCAGCTGACGTATGGCGAGCTGAACGCCCGCGCGAACCAGCTGGCCCACCACCTGAAAACGCTCGGTGTCGGTCCGGAGACGCTGGTCGGGCTGTGCGTCGAGCGTTCGACGGACATGGTCGTCGGATTGCTCGGCATCCTGAAGGCGGGCGGCGCGTACGTCCCGCTCGATCCCGACTTCCCGCGCGACCGGCTGGCGTTCTACCTGCAGGACAGCGCCATGCCGGTGCTGGTGACGCAGCGGCGACTGGTGACGAGGCTGGCCGGCCACAGGGCGCGCACGGTCTGCCTCGACGCCGACGCGGCCGCCCTCGCCGCCCAGAGGCGCGACAACCTCCCCGCGACCGCGACCCCCGCGAACCTCGCCTATGTGATCTACACCTCCGGTTCGACCGGCAAGCCGAAGGGGGTGCAGGTGCCGCAGGGCGCCCTGGTCAACTTCCTCAACGCGATGCGCCGGCGGCCGGGGCTGACCGAGCAAGACACGCTGCTCGCGGTCACGACGCTGTCGTTCGACATCCACGCCCTGGAAGTGTGGCTGCCGCTGACCGTTGGCGCGAAGGTCGTGGTGGTGAGCAAGGACGTGGCCGGCGACGGCGTGCGGCTGCTAGAGCGCATGATCGCGTGCGGGGCGACGGTCCTGCAGGCCACGCCGGCCACCTGGCGGCTGCTCCTCGAAGCCGGGTGGCAGGGGACGAGGGGGCTCAAGGCGCTGTGCGGCGGCGAGCCGATGACGGTCGAGCTGGCCGAGAAGCTGCTGGGGCGCGTCGAGGAGCTGTGGAACATGTACGGTCCGACCGAGACGACGGTCTGGTCCACGGTCCACCGCGTCACCTCGGCCGGCGGCCCCGTCCCGATCGGCCGGCCGATCGACAACACGCAGATCTACCTGGTCGATGTCCACAACAACCCGGTGCCGGTCGGCGTGGTCGGCGAGCTGCTCATCGGCGGCGACGGCGTGGCGCGCGGCTACCTGAACCGGCCGGAGCTGACGGCGGAGAAGTTCGTGCCGGACCCATTCGTGGCCCCCGCACCCCCCTGTCCCCCTCCCCCACGAGGGGGGAGGGGGGGGACGCCCCGCGTCTACCGCACCGGCGACCTGGCGCGCTACCTGCCCGACGGCAACCTGGAGTGCCTCGGTCGGGTCGATCATCAGGTGAAGGTGCGCGGCTTCCGCATCGAGCTGGGCGAGATCGAGACAATCCTCGGGCAGCACCCCGCCGTGCAGGGAAACGTCGTCGTCGCCCGCAAGGACGACGCCGGCGCCGACTACCTGGCGGCCTACGTCATCCCCCGGCCGGGCCAGGACGCGACGCCGGACGACCTGCGCCGCCACCTGCACGCGAAGCTGCCGGACTACATGGTGCCAAGCTACTTCGTCATCCTGGACCAGTTCCCGCTCACGCCCAACGGCAAGATTGACCGCAAGGCGCTGCCCGCGCCGCAGCAAGGGCTGGCGTCCGCCGACCAGGCCGCGCGGGCCGCGGTCGCCCCGCGCGACGACGCGGAGCGCGAGCTAGCGCAGATCTGGGAGGACGTGTTGAAGGTCAGGCCGGTCGGCGTGACCGATAACTTCTTCGACCTCGGGGGGCACTCGTTCCTGGCAGCGGTGCTCATCGCGCGCATCCGTCAGCAGATGGGCCACGCCCTGCCGCTGGGGATGTTGTTCGAGGCTCCGACGGTGGAGAAGCTGGCCGCCGCGATGCGGCAGCGGCTGGAGGCGGGGACCGAAAGCTCGCTCGTGCCGCTGCACGAGGACGGAGCCAACCCGCCGCTGTACATGATCGCGGGCGTCGGCGGGCACGTCTTCACCTTCCACAGGTTCGCCCGGCTGCTCGGCCCGGACCAGCCAGTGTACGGCGTCAAGGCCATCGGCATTGACGGCACCGTCGCGCCGCCCGAGACGGTCGAGGCGATCGCCGCCCACTACGTCAAGGAGATCCAGGCGGTCCGGCCGAAAGGTCCGTACCTGCTGTCGGGCTACTCGATCGGGGCGGTCGTTGCGTTCGAGCTGGCCCTGCAACTACGAGCGCTGGGGCACGAGGTTCCCGGCGTCGTCGTCTTCGACATGCTCGCCCCGGGATACCCCCCGAAGGTCGCCCTGCCGAAGCGGCTGTGGATGCACTTCAGCACGTTCCTGGGCCTGCCGATGCGCGCCAAGAAGTCGTACCTCGGCGAGCGGCTCGACAAGATCTGGGTGCGCCTCCTCAACTGGACGGGCCAGGGGCTGCGCAACGCCCCGGAGATCCAGGGCGTCGAGGGGCTGCAGCAGGGCGCCCTCAAGCGCGTCTGGCTGGCCCTGTCCACGGCGGTGAACCGCTACCGGCCGGCGCAGAAGTTCGACGGCAAGGTGGTGCTGTTCAAGGCGGAGGAGGGGTTCCACTGGGCGGCGACGATCATTGACGACCCGTTGTACGGGTGGGGTCAGCTGACCGCGGGCGGCGTCGAAACGCACACCGTCCCGGGCGGGCACATGGAGATTTTCCACGACAAGAACATCGACCTGGTGGCACGCGGCCTCATGGAAAGTGTCGGCGCCCTGCAAAAGGGCCGGTGAGCCCTGGACCTGCGGCCCGCGCGATCTCTGACCAGGCAGCCCCAGCAAAGCCCACGGGGCGTGACCCGTGGGCTTTCACATCTTCACCCTGCACCACTCCTCACAACATTTCAAGCAATGTCCGGGCCGCGCTCTCGGCGAAGGCGGGGTCGTTGATGTGCAGGTCCAGCTCGATGACGCGGACGTGTGGGCTGACCCAGTTGCGCAGGCTCTGGAAGAGGGCGGCGTCCGCCTCCGGCCACCAGAACGGCTGCCCCTCACGATCGATGGCCGAAACGCCGCGGAGCGGGACCAGCACCGCCGTCGGTCCCTTCGCCGCGCTCGCCTTCTCCGCGATCTCCTTCCCCAGCCGATCGTTCTCCTCCGGGGTGGTGCGCATCAGCGTGATGTTCGGGTTGTGCTGGTAAAAACGGCGGTCCTTGAACTTCTCGGGGACGGTCGCCCGCGGGCCGAAGTTGACCATGTCGAGGGCGCCGAGCGAGATCGCCTGCGGTATCCCGCGCAGGGCCGCCGCCGTCAGCCGGTCCGGCCCGGCCGACAGCTCCCCGCCCACCAGCTCGTCGGCCAGCTCCGTCGTGGTGATGTCGAGGACGCCCCGGACCAGGCCATCGCTCACGAACGCCTCCATCGTTCGCCCGCCGATGCCGGTCGCGTGGAACACGAGCACCTCATAGCCGTGCTGCTCCAGCACGCGCCGGCCGGCCTCGACGCAGGGGGTCGTGACGCCGAACATGCTCGCCGCGAGCAGAGGTTTGTCCGCCTCGTTCGCGTACATCCCGGCCCCTTCTACCTGCCCCTTGACCATGCCGATCATCGCCCCGGCGGCGTTGGCGAGGACGATCCGGCTGATGCGATTCAGCCCGCTGATGTCCACCACCGAGTGCATCATCAGGATGTCGCGGACGCCGACATAAGGCCGGACCTGGCCGCTGGCCAGAGTGCTCACCATCAGCTTCGGCACGCCGAACGGCAGGGCGCGCATGGCGGCGGTGGCGATGGTGGTGCCGGCGGACCCGCCCAGGCCGACGATGCCCTGCACCTGCCCGGCCTCGTGCAGGCGCAGCACCAGCCGGGGGACGCCCTGGGCGGCCGCCTCGATCGCCCTGCCGCGGTCTGCTGCCTGCCGGACGGCGGCGAAGGTGGTCCCGGCCGCGGCGTAGACCTCCTCGCGCGGGATGTCGGGGGCGAACAGCGGCGGTTCGAGGATGCCCGCGTCGAGGACGAGCGTTTCCACGCCCGCCAGGTGCAGCAGGTCGCGCACGAACCGGATTTCCGCCCCCTTGGTGTCGAGCGTGCCGATCAACACAACCGCCATGACGGCCCCCCTCCTGTGCCCGGCCGCGCGCCCCCGCTACAATGCCTGGCGCTCGCGGCCTCCGGGCGGTTCCCATTTAACCTGCCCGGTGCCGTCAGCGCCAAGGAAAAGAAGGAGCGAGCATGAGCTTTTTCACGCGCGCCGCGTGTCTCGAACGCCTCCGCAACCAGGTCGCCGCCCGGCGTCCCCTCATCGGCGGCGGCGCTGGCACCGGCATCAGCGCGAAGTGTGCCGAGGCAGGCGGGATCGACCTGATCATCATCTACAACTCGGGCCGCTTCCGCATGGCCGGGCGCGGCAGCCTGAGCGGCATGATGCCTTACGGCGACGCCAACCAGATCGTCCTGGAGATGGCGCGCGAGGTTCTCCCGGTCGTCAGACAGACGCCGGTCCTGGCGGGCGTCTGCGGCACCGACCCGTTCCGCATCATGAAGCTGTTCCTGCGCGAGATCCAGGCGACCGGGTTCAGCGGCGTCCAGAATTTCCCGACCGTCGGGCTGATCGACGGCACGTTCCGGCAGGGTCTTGAGGAAACCGAGATGGGGTTCGACCTGGAGGTCGAGATGATCCGCCAGGCGAGCGACATCGGACTGCTGACATGCCCCTACGTGTTCAACGAGGACGAGGCGCGTGCGATGGCCCGGGCGGGGGCCGACGTGCTGATCCCGCACATGGGTCTGACGACCAAGGGGAGCATCGGGGCGAAGACGGCGCTGACGCTGGCCGAGGCGGCGGAGCGCGTCCAGGCGATGCACGACGCGGCCAAGCAGGTGAAGCCGAACATCCTGGTACTGTGCCACGGCGGGCCGATCTCCGAGCCGCAGGATGCCCAGTACATCCTGGAGCACACGGAGGGCGTCGTCGGCTTCTTCGGCGCGTCGAGTATCGAGCGGTTGCCGACGGAAATCGCGATTACCGACTGTGTGCGCCGGTTCAAGGAGATAGCCCTGCGGGGGTAGAGGCTCGCAGTCAGGGCCGGCCCGCGAGGTGCGCCTCGCCCCGCTGCTGCTGCCGGGCCGCGATCTCGTCCTGGAACAGCGACCGCACCTTGCGCGCCGCGATGCGGTCCGCCAGCCGCGGGAAGAACCGGCTGACGAACGCGAGCAGCTTCGCCTGGAAGGTCAGGGTGATCTCGTTCTTGCCGCGCTCGATCGCCCGCAGGGTGGCGTGGGCGACCTGCTCCGGCGTCATGCCGCGCATGTGGTCCAGCTGGAGTTTTGCCTTCTGTTCCAGCATGTTCTTCGAGAAGTTCGTCTGCGTCAGGCCGGGGCAGATGAGCAGAACATCGATCCCATCTTTCGCCAGTTCGGCCCGCAGCGCCTCGCTGAACCCCTGGACCGCGAACTTGCTCGCCGAGTACTCGCTGCGAGCGGGGATGGCGCGCTTGCCCGCGATCGACGAGATGTTGACGATGGCCGGCCGGTTGCCCTGCCGGAGCAACGGTAGGCAGACGCGCGTCGTCTCGGTCAGGCCGAAGAAGTTCACCTCGAAAATCCTGCGCAGCCGCTCCGGCCCGCAGTCGGCAAAGTGGCCGGTCGCGCCGATCCCTGCGTTGTTCACCAGGATGTCGAGCCCGCCGAGGTGGCGCAGGGCGGCCTCGATCATGTGCTGCCGGTCTTCCGGGCTCGTCACGTCGGCGGCCACCGTCTCCAGGACGGCGCCGCTGGCCCGCACCTGCTCGGCCAGCTCGCGCAGCATCTCCGCGGACCGGGCCGCGGCGAGGACGCGCCCTCCGCGCCGCGCGGCCTCGGCGGCCAGGGCGCGCCCGATACCCTGCGAGGCGCCCGTGATCAGGATGCGTGACCCGGCAATTTGACGACGCTGCCCCATGACTCTTTCTCCCTGCGGCTCCGATAGGACTGCACGCCAGTGTAACCGTGGAGGCGGTCCCGGTCAGCGCGGAAAGCAGGCGAAGGGGGGGGAAAGACGGCAGCGGGCGAAGGGAGGAACGGCCTGTAGCGGTTGGGCGAGAGTGAGGAGGAGGTTAAAGCCCACGGGGGGCATCCCGTGGGCTTTGCCGCCCTGCTCTCAGCCCCACACGAGCAGGCCGGGCTCGAACGGGTTGGCGAGGTCGTCGTTGCGCGGCAGGACGCGGACCGCGAAGCCGTGGTGGCCGCTCGCCCGGCACGGGATCGTCCCGGTGAACACCCACGTACTGCCGTCGTGGGCGCCGTTGTGGCTCATCGCCGCCGTGGACGGCGTCGGGATGTCGCCCTGGTTGTCGAGCGGGCCGTGAAACAGCTGGACCTGCACGTCGCTGGGCGACAGGCTCCCCAGGTTCACCCGTGCCTTGACCGTCAGCTTGCCGCCGACGTGGACCGGGTCGGCGCCGGTCGCCTCGACCCCCTCGACCCGGATCTGCCCCCACGACCGGGCCACCGTCCGCCGCCAGTTCGCCAGTGCCGCCGCGTGCTGCATGCCGTCGCGCGTCAGCCGGTCGTACCGCTCGGCTGACGGGCCATAGCATTTCTCCATGTACTCCTGCACCATCCGGTTCGTGTTGAACACCGGGCAGACGGTGCTCATCGACCGCTTCATCGCCTTCAGCCAGCCGCGCGGCAGGCCGTCGCTGGTGCGCGTGTAGAACAGCGGGACGATCTCCTCCTCCAGCAGGTCGTAAATCGCCCGGCCCTCGACGTCGTCCTGGTACGTCAGATCGGTGTACTCCTCGCCGGCCCCGATCGCCCAGCCGTTGTCGAGGGCATACGCCTCGACCCACCAGCCGTCCAGGACCGACAGGTTCAGGCCGCCGTTACACGATACCTTCATGCCGCTCGTCCCCGACGCCTCCAGCGGCCGGCGCGGGTTGTTCAGCCACACGTCCACTCCCTGGACCAGGTAGCGCGCGACGTTGATGTCGTAGTCCTCGATGAAGACGATCTTGCGCCGCAGCTCGGGCCGGCGGCCGACGTGGACGATCTCGGCGATCAGCTCCTTGCCGCCGTGATCGCGCGGGTGGGCCTTGCCGGCGAAGAGGAACTGGACCGGCCGCTCCTTGTCGTTGACGATGGCGGCCAGCCGGTCCAGGTTGCGGAAGATCAGCGTGCCGCGCTTGTACGTCGCAAACCGGCGGGCGAAGCCGATCGTCAGCGCTTCCGGGTCGAGCACCTCCTCCGCCCGGGCGACCTCGGCCGGCGGCGCCCCGCGGCGCTGCAGCTGGACCTTGAGCCGCTGGCGGGCGAACGCGACCAGACGCTCGCGCCGCCGCTCGTGGGTGCGCCACAGCTCGGCGTTGGGAATGTTCTCGACCCGCTTCCAGACGCTGTAGTCGGTCGGCTTCTCCTCCCACTGCACGCCCAGATAGCGGTCGTACAGTTGGGCCACCTCCGGCGCCAGCCAGGTGCGCGTGTGGACGCCGTTGGTGATCGACGTGATCGGGATCTCCGCCTCCGGCAAGTCCGGCCAGAGCGCCTTCCACATCTTGCGCGAGACGGTTCCGTGCAGCTTGCTGACGCCGTTGCTGATGTTCGACAGGCGAATCGCCAGGACTGTCATGCAGAACGGCTCGTTGTGGTCCTTGGGGTTCTGCCGGCCGAGCCCGAGCAGCTCGTCCCACCCGATCTTGAGCGAGTGCAGGTAGCCGGCGAAGTAGTGCTGCACGAGGGACGGAGCGAAGATGTCGTTCCCGGCCGGGACGGGGGTGTGGGTGGTGAAGCAGGTGCCGGCGGCGACGACCTCGCGCGCCGTCGAGTAGTCGAGGTGCTGCTGCTCCATTACCATGCGGATGCGCTCGAGGCCGGAGAACGCCGAGTGCCCTTCGTTCATGTGGCAGACGGTCGGCGCCTTGCCGAGGGCCGTCAGGGCGCGGACCCCGCCGATACCGAGGACCATCTCCTGACGGATGCGCATGTCGTGGTCGCCGCCGTACAGCCGGCCGGTGATCTGGCGGTCCTCCGGACCGTTCTGCGGGATGTTCGTGTCGAGCAGGTACAGCGGCACGCGCCCGACCTGAATGCGCCAGACACGCGCCTGTACCTCGTGCCCGGGGAACGGGACGCCGATCAGCAGCGGAGCCCCGTCCGACCTCGTCTCGGGGATGAGCGGGAGATTGAAGAAGTCGTTCTCGGGGTAGCGCTCCTGCTGCCATCCATCGACGTTGAGGTACTGGCGGAAGTACCCTTCACGGTACATCAGGCCGACGCCGCACAGCGGGATGCCGAGGTCGCTGGCCGCCTTCAGGTGGTCGCCCGCGAGCAGGCCGAGGCCGCCGGAGTAGACCGGGATGCTCTCGTGGATGCCGAACTCGGCCGAGAAGTAAGCGATGCGGATGTCGTGGCCGGCCTCGCCGTAGGTCTCCTGGAACCACGTCGGGGCGCTCATGTAGGCGTCCAGGCTCTGCACGACCCGATCCATGTGGACCAGGAAGCCGTCGTCGCGCTGGAGCTGTTCGAGGCGGTCCTGGTCGATGGCGCCGAGGAGCTTGACGGGGCTGTTTTCGAGATGGTCGAACAGCTCGTCGTCAATGCGGCGAAAGAGGGACACGGCCTCGTGGTTCCAGCACCACCACAGGTTGTAGGCCAGCTTCTGGAGAGCCTGCAGCCGGACGGGCAGGTGCGGGAGCACGGTAAAGGTACGGATCGAACGCGCCATCACTACTCCATGTGTTTCGGGGGCACGCCCGCACGCCGACCGAGACAGGCGGACCCGCTCGCGCGGGGGCACGCTGCGGTCGCTGTGCCAGGCTGTCCCCTTGTCACCGTGTCACCGAACGGGACGGTCGGGGCCAAAAAACGAAACCGCCCGCCGCGGGCCGGCAGCGGCGGTTCGCGGGGTGCAGTACTCTGCGTCGGTGAGTTACCAGGCGAGAGAGACTCCATTCTAGCAAGGCGTGTACCGCCGACAAGGCAAACCAGCCGTGCAATGCATGCAGGATAACGTTCTCGGACGGATTTGCAATCGCGGTTTTCCCATCTTGCCAGCCAGGACGACGCCGCCAGGGCCGTGGCACGGCGACCGGGACGGCGTCGGACGCGGTGCGCGCCCGGCGCGGCAGCCCCTCCTCACTCCGGCAGCGGCTTGCCCTTCGTCTCCGGCGCCAGCCAGATGAGTACCACTCCGACCAGGTAAATGCACGCGAGCAGGGAGTAGACCTGAGCGTCCTTCCAGTCCAGGGGAGCGAACAGCAGCTTGAGAGGGCCGAGCTGCAGCACGCCGATGGCGGCGATGATGCGGCCGAAGTTGTAGCTGAACCCCTGTCCGGTGGCGCGGACCCGCGTCGAGAACAGTTCGGGCAGGTACAGCGGCAGCCAGCCGTAGAACGCCGCCGTGATCGCCCCCGCCAGGAAGACAACGAGCAGCAACCCGTTGCCGAAATGAGTGGTGCCGAGGAACAGGGCCGGCACGATGGCCAGCGACCCGAGGCAAAGCAGCGTGTAGGTGACGCGCCGGCCGAGCCAGTCGGCCGCCAGCGCCGCCACGATCGTTCCCAGGATGGCGCCCAGCGCCGACCAGGTCTGCACCTGGGATGCGGCGGTCCCCGGCGCGCCCGCCAGGGTGCCCGACCAGTGCGGAGCCTGCTGCACCGTTCCCCACGTCCCCAGCAGCGCCACGCCACTGAGACAGGCCGCGAGCACCATCTTGCGTAGCGTGCCCTGATCGGAAGGCCGGGCGTCGGCGTCGCGTTCCGCCCGGCGCAGGTACATGACGACCGGGAACAGATAGCCGCCCGTCACCACCACCAGCCCAGCGACCGTCCCGACGATGCGGAGGACGGTCGGCACGTCGAACGCCCACAGGCAGATGAGGCCGCAGCCGCCGGCCGCGCCGACCAGGACCGCCAGCAGGTCGCGCGTCGCCCAGTGCGACGTCGCCCCGCGCTGCCGCTCGCGCTCCCACTTCTCCGACTCCGGGACGAACAGGCGGATGAAGAACGTCAGCAGCGCCGGCGCCGCGCCAAACATCATCAGCAGCCGCCAGCCCTTGTTCCCCGGCGAGACGAGGTGATTGACCCACTCGTCGGAGAGGCCCAGGCCCAGGAGCCCCTCGCGAACTCCCTGGATGTTGGTCATGACGGCCTGCCCGACCAGGGCGATGGTCAGGAAGCCGACGTTGGCCGCCGCGCCGATCAAGCCGGCCAGGAAGGCGCGCGACCGGCCGGGCCAGATCTCGTTGATGAGCGCCACCCCGAGCGACCACTCGCCGCCCATGCCCAGCGCGGCGACGAACCGAAGCACGCCGATCTGCCACGCCTCCGTGGCCAGCCCGCACAGCCCGCTGAACAGCGCGTAGGTCAGGACCGACAGCATCATCGCCTTGACGCGGCCGAGGCGATCTCCGAGCCAGCCGAAGAGAACGCCGCCCGTCGCCGCCCCGACGAGAAAGAAGGCGGTGACAATGCCGAGCCAGCGCTGATGATCGGACAGAGGGATCCCCAGGTCAATGAGTGCCGGCCGCGCGGTGAGGGGAAACAGGCCCATCTCCAGGCCGTCGAACAGCCAGCCCAGCAGCGCCGCCGTCAGCGCCATCCACTTGCCGCGCTGCATGGCTCCGGTTACGGGTGCGCCCATTGTTCAGTCCGCCTTCCGCGAGGAACTCGTTTCGGGGGGGAGTCCTGGGGACAGGATAGGCGCGGAGCGAACCGGGTCAAATCAACGCGGCTCGCCGAGCGCCTCAGCCCGCGACGACGATGTTGACCAGCTTGCGCGGCACGACGATCACCTTCCTGATCTGCTTGCCCTCGATCAGGGCGCGGACCTTCTCCTCCGCCAGCGCCGCTGCCTGCAGCTTCTCCTGATCGATGTCCGCCGGCACGTGTACCTTGCTGCGCAGCTTGCCGTTGACCTGCACCGGCACCTCGATGGCGTCCTCCTGCGTCAGCGCCTCGTCGTAAGCCGGCCACGGTTCGTAGGCGAGTGTCTGCGTGTGGCCCAGCGCCCGCCACAACTCCTCCGCCAGGTGCGGCGCGAACGGGCTGAGCAGCAGCACGAACGTGCCGAGGGCTCGCTGCGGCCGCGCGTCGAGCGTCGTCAGGTGGTTGGTCAGCTCCATCATCGCCGCAATCGCCGTGTTGAAGCGCATCCCGTCCAGATCTTCGGTTACCTTCTTGATGGTCTGGTGGAGCTTGCGCTGCGTACCCCGGTCCGGCTCGACGTCCTTGACCGTGTCGGCGAGCTGCACCTCCTCGGCGCGGTCGTCGATCAGCAGTCGCCAGACCCGGTTCAGGAAGCGGTACACGCCCTCCACGCCACGCATGTTCCACGGCTTGGTCGCCTCCAGCGGCCCCATGAACATCTCGTACAGGCGCAGGCTGTCGGCGCCGTACTCCTTGACAACGTCGTCCGGATTGACGACGTTACCGCGGCTCTTGGACATCTTGTCCGCTCGCCCGATCAGCTCGACCGTCGTCCCGGCCAGGTACAGTTTCCCCTTGCGCTTCTCGACCTGCTCGTCCGTCAGGTTCGCCGGGCCGCTCGCTGCGTCGTTGCTCCGCAGGACGTAGGTGACCTCGTCATCGTCCGCGACGCGAACGCCCGTCACGCCCTTCTCTCGCAGGACGCCCTGGCTGGCGTCGTACATTTCGGGAGTAATGTGATACTGGGTTTCGCCGAGGATCATGCCCTGGTTGACGAGGCGCTGGAACGGCTCGGGCGTGTGGACATGACCGCGGTCGAACAGCACCTTGTGCCAGAAGCGCGCGTACAAGAGGTGCAGGACCGCGTGCTCGGCGCCGCCGACGTACAGATCGACCGGCAGCCAGTAGCGCGCCTTTTCTGGGTCGCAGAACTCCTTGTTGTTGTGCGGATCAAGGTAGCGCAGGTAGTACCAGCACGACCCGGCCCACTGTGGCATCGTGTTCGTCTCACGCCGGTAGCGCTTGCCGTTGCGCGTCACGTTCACCCAGTCTTCCATCTTGCCCAGCGGCGGCTCGGGGCGGCCGGACGGCTTGTAGTCCTCCATCTCGGGCAGGCGCAGCGGCAACTCGAACACGCTCAGCGGCTCGACGACGCCGGTCGGGTTGCCGTCCGCATCGACCTCGTGCAGGATCGGGAATGGCTCGCCCCAGTAGCGCTGGCGGCTGAACAACCAGTCGCGCAGCTTGTAGTTCACCTTCCGCGCGCCGAGCCCGCGTTCTTCCAGCCAGGCGGTAATCTTCTTCTTGAATTCCGGCGTCGGCAACCCGTCGAACGGCCCGGAGTTGACCGCCGCGCCGTCGCCGATGTAGGCGGCGGTCAGATCGTCGAGCGTGCTGCCGGTCGCCTTCAGCCATTCATCCGGCGGCCTGACCACGCTGCGGATCGGCAGGTTGAACTGTTTCGCGAACGCGAAGTCGCGTTCGTCGTGCGCCGGCACCGCCATGATCGCCCCGGTGCCGTAGCTCGCCAGGACGTAGTCGGCGATCCACACCGGGACGCGCTCGTTGTTCACCGGGTTGATGGCATAAGCTCCCGTGAAGACGCCCGTCTTCTTCCTGGCCAGTTCGGTCCGCTCCAGGTCGCTCTTGCGCGCCGCCTCGGTCTGGTAGCGCGCCACGGCGTCGCGCTGGGCCGCCGTGGCGATGCGGCCGACGAGCGGATGCTCCGGAGCCAGCACCATGTAGGTGGCGCCGAAGAGGGTGTCCGGCCGGGTGGTGAACACGCGGATGGGCGTCGTACCGTCGGGCAGCGCGAAATCGACCTCGGCGCCCTCGCTGCGGCCGATCCAGTTGCGCTGCATCTCCTTGATCGCCTCGGACCAATCGACCCGCTGCAGGTCGTTCAGCAACCGCTCGGCGTAGGCGGTGATGCGCAGCATCCACTGCCGCAGCGGCGTGCGCACGACCGGGTGCCCGCCGCGCTCCGACTTGCCGTCCACCACTTCTTCATTCGCCAGCACCGTGCCCAGGGCCGGGCACCAGTTCACCGGCGCTTCCGTCTGGTACGCCAGCCGGTGCGTGTCCTGGTAGGCGCGCACGGCCCTGTCGCCCTGCTGGCGCACCGCGTCGGGAATGGGCAACTCGGCGAGGGGCCGGCCCTTCCGCTGCTCGGTGTCGTACCAGGTGTCGAAGAGAACCAGGAAGATCCTCTGCGTCCATTTAAAATAATTCGGGTCGGTTGTATCTACTTCACGGTCCCAGTCGTAGCTGAAGCCGAGCATCTTGATCTGCCGCCGGAAGGTGGCAATGTTCTTCTGCGTCGTCTCGCGTGGATGGGTGCCGGTCTCGATGGCGTACTGCTCGGCGGGCAGGCCGAAGGCGTCCCAGCCCATCGGATGCAGGACGTTGAAGCCGCGCATGCGCCGGTAGCGAGCCAGGATGTCGGTCGCGGTGTAGCCCTCCGGGTGGCCGACGTGCAGGCCCGACCCGCTGGGATACGGGAACATGTCGAGGATGTAGAACTTCGGCTTGTCGGACAGGTCCGGCGTGCGGAAAGTTTTGTTCGCCTCCCAGAACTGCTGCCAGCGCGGCTCGATCGCCTTGGGGTTGTAACTCGGCATACCGGGGTGTCCTTCTTCTCCAACTGGAAAGCCCACGGGTGGCGCCCCCCGTGGGCCTGTGCCTGGTGCAAATGGTTGATTTAGCCGCCCTTGCGCGGCCCGTCAATCAGGCGGCTCCCTGCCTGGACACGCCAGCCGCGGACGGTGTTCGCATCCCCCCGCGCAAGTTCCTTTCGCCCGCGCGTCCCCTCGACGGACAGACAGCGAACCGAACACGACATCGAACCGAGGGGGGTTGACCATGAAACGCCTGCTCACCATCGCCGCGACGCTCGCCACCCTGGGAGCTGGAACCGTCGAGGCCCACGGTCCTCCTCACGGAAATGGACGGGCAATCGTTGACGGCTGGTATCACCGCTTCCTGGGTCGCTGCGTCGATGAGGCCGGCGCCTGCTACTGGGTGCCGCAGCTGAATCGCAAGCCGGTCGAGGTCGTTCTGGCCCAGCTCGTCGCCAGCCAGGAGTATTACCACCGGAACGGGTGCAGCCCCGAAGGCTTTGTACGCGGGCTGTTTCGGGACGTGCTCGGCCGGATTGACGTGTGTGAGCGCGACGTGCATTACTGGACATGCAAGCTGCAGCGCTGCGGCTGCCGGGAAACGCTGGTCCGCGAGTTCCTGTGCGCGGTCCGGGTGGACGTGCTGGCCCTGGGCGCTCCGCCTCCGCCGCCGGCCTACGCCCCGGCACCCCCGCCGGGCTATGCTCCGGCCCCGACCATCGCCCCGCCGCTGGGCGCGCCGCCCGCGCCGCCGGTGTTCGCCCCGCCCGTCCGGACGATGTTCGCGCCCTTGCCGGTGCGTGCCCAGTACGCCCCGCCGCCGCCCCCGCCGACCTTCCAGCTGCGGCTGCGGTTTGGGCGCTAACAGTGACTCAAAGAATGAGTTAAAGCCCACGGGTGACGCCACCCGTGGGCTTTGCAGGAAGCTGCGGTCAGAGTGTCCTGCTACTTCCAGAATTCCCCGCGCCGCCCCCCGGAGAGAGCGGCTGGCCCGACGATCGCAAAGACCCGCAGCACCTGTGCCGCCTTGCCCCAGAGCAGGTTGAGCGCCGCCTCGTCGTGGTGCTCCAGCGCCAGGAAGTTGTGCAAGTCTCCCTGCACCTCCTCCAGCGGTTGCAGCATCGGCCCAGTCGCACCGACCGACTTCAGATCCTCGATCAGCGCCTTCAGCCGCAGCGACACCACGCCCAGCTCGTACAGCCGCCTCGACGTGTCGAACCCCGCGCTGCCGGTGAGCAGGTCGAGCAGTTCCTGGGCGCGCCGGCGGTAGGCGGCCAGGTGGTCGGGTGCGGGCGCCTTCGCCTTGTCGCTCTTCTTGCCGCCGAAGACGGCATTGACCATGCGCCTGATCAGGCCAGGAGCCTTTGCCCTGCCCTTGCGCTCCCCCCACGCCGGGGCCTGCTTCCGGAGGGAAAGGGGCCGGTATACATCCTTAGGGGACAAGGTCCGGCATACATCCTCATCGGAATCGTCTTCATCCTCAATGCCAGCGCGAGCGTCCGGGAGAAGGGCCGACAGCGCCGGAGAACAGGCCGGCGCGGCCGGCAACACCTCGGGCTGGTCCCATCCGGCCGGCATTTCCACCGGCTGCACGATCTGGTGGCGTTCACCGCCCTCGTTCACCACCGCCGAGCGGTCCACCGCCACGAACGCCGTGAACCGGCACAGCACGCCGAAGCGCAGCGACACCTCGACAATCTGCCGCTCCAGCTTCGTCCGGTCGCCCTGCAAGGTGACGAAGCGGTCCTCCAGTTCGCGCACGTGGCCCCGCGCCCACGCCTTCGTCAGCGCCAGGTTGTCGCTGACGCGGCCGTTCACCGCCACGCGCCACGGCCGCCCCGCCGCGTCCTCGCCGGCCAGCCGGAACGATCCCTCCGACGCACCCCGGTAGCGCCCCATCACCAGCAGGGCCGCCCCCGCGAACAGATCCGGCAGCCGCCCCGGCACGGTCGTCCCCGGCTCGACCCGGAACCCCGCCTCTTCCAGGTGCAGCCCCGTCAGCACCGGCGTGCCGATCCGGCTGTGCAGCCGCTTCATCACCTCGTCGAGCCGATCTTCCGATTCGACCACCTCGCAGAATCCGCCGCCCAGCGTCGCGAGCCGCTTCAGGAACCCCTCGTTGACCGCCTGGTCGATGCCGAGCGCGAAGACCCGCAGCCCGTCCAGGCGCTTCGCCAGCAGTTTCAGGATCTGGTCCTCGTTGCCGACCTGCCCGTCGGTGATCAGCACGAGGATCGGGTCACGGGCGGGGGCACGCCGGTCCGAGGACGACAGTTGCTTGACCGCCTGGTCGAGCGGGGCCGCCATCTCGGTGCCGCCGCGCGCATCCACTCGCGCCAGGAACTCGATCGCGCGGTAACGGTTGCGGTCCGTCGCCGGCACCACCCCGACGCCGTGGAACTCCGGCGGCGCCTCCATCCGGTCGTCGAAGGCGTAGACGGTGAACTGGTCGCGCTCCGTCAGCGTGTCGATCATGCGCCCCAGCGCTCGCCGTGCCGCCACCATCTTCCACCCACTCATGCTGCCCGAGCGGTCCAGCACGAACACCACGTCGCGCGGCTTCTGGTGGCGCGGCGCCACCCCCGGCGGCAGCACGGTCAGCACGAACGTCCCCTCATGGGCGCCCGCCTGGTCGGGGAGCAGCGACAGGGAGGAGCGCACGTCCTCGTCGCCCAGCCGGTAGCGGAGGATGAAGTCGCGGTTCAGTCGTTCGCCCGGCTGTAGCGCGATGCGCCGCACGCCGTCCTCGTCGCGCTCAACGAGAGCCGCGTGCAGGCTGCAGCGGAAGTCGTGCGGACCGAGGTGCGACGGCTCGATGTCCACCGCCAGCGAGAGGCGCACCGGGTTTGGGTAGCCGGGCAGCAGGACGGGCGGCGAGATGCGCGAGGCGTCGGGCACCGCGTCGGTGTCGGCGGCGGTGCCGTCGCCGACGCTCGGGCCGGGCAGCTCGTGGCCCGGCATGTAGCGCGGCGCCACCACCAGCGGGAAGCGGAACGTCACCTCGCCGGAGTCGTGGACCAGCGGGCCGGCCAGGGTCAGGTAGATCTTCGCGCTCTCGTCCGGCATCAGGTTGCCGACGCGCATCGTGAAGACGCCCGGCCGTTCCTCCTCGGTGATCGCCGCCCGGTGGCCCTGCTGCAGCGCCTGGTCGTACGCGCGCCGGGCCGCCCCGCGCTCCTTCAGCTCGCCCTCGACGACGCGCCCGCCGACCTCCATCCGGAAGCGCGTCACCGCCGCCCGGTCCGGCAGCGGAAAGATGTAGGTGGCCTCCAGCGGCTCGTTCAGGACGTTGACGAAGGTCTGCGTCACCGTCGTCTCGGCGAGCAGGCCGTCGATGCGGGCGTGGACGTCCATCGCCTGGAGCGGGAGGCGGCCGCGCGGCGTGGCCAGCGCGCCGAAGCCGGGCTCGTCGTCGTGGGGGACACAGCGGCTTACCTCCTCGTCGGTCAGCAGCAGGATCGGGGTCGGCGTCGGGGTCATGGGTTTCTCCTTTCCTGGGGCGGCCGGAGTAACCGGCGGTCCTCCAGCAGTTTGAGCAGCGGTCCCGCCACGGTGCGGATCGCGTCGAGGTCGTCACGTTCCAGGCGCCGCGCCGGCGTCAGGAGCAGGGTCACGTCGTTAGCGAGGCGGATGCCTTGCAGCGGCATCGTCTCTTCCGTAGGGGGCGCGGCTGGCGCCTCTCCGTTACGCCCGTCGGCGGCGAAATCCGCCGGCCCCTCGCGCCAGAAGTCGGCCGCGCGTGGGCTAGCCTCGGCCGTGTCCGGGGCGCCGCGGATCGCCGGTCGGTCGGCCGTCGCGGAGATCCGGGCAAGCCGGGCGAGGTCCGCATCGGGTAGCCCGACCAGCCGCTGCTGCAGATCCGCGAGCGAGAGACCCTGTGCCTGGAGCCGCTTGATCGCCACCAGTTGCAGCAGGTGCCGCCGGCCGTAGAGGGCGGTCCGTCCGCGCAGCGCCGCCGGGCGGTCGAGCAGGCCGAGGGTCGTGTAGTAGCGGATCGTCCGGTGGTTGGGTACGTCGCGCACCCGCCCGCTGGCCTGTCCCGCGTAACCCACGGACAGCGCCTGCGCCACCTGGTTCGCCAGTTCGTCGATCGTCCAGTGCGTCTCGGGTTGCCGTGTCATGACGAGGGAATCTTATGCCTGACAGTGTCACATTGTCAAGGATTGGTGTAACAGTATTTAGGGGGACAGCTGGGATATGCTGTGTGAGAGGGCTTTAAGAAATCCTCCTCCTACCTGACCGATTGGCCATTTTCCGGGCACCTGGTACAGTAAGGCTAATTTGCCGTGCGGTGGGCGGTGCGCGCCGTCGGGCGTTCCGGGCCGCGCTGGGATCGAGGAGAAGGAGACGGGATGTCGGGCTGTCAGGCGAAGCTGGCGCTGGAGGACGGGACGGTGTACACCGGCCGCGCCTTCGGCGCCCAGGGCGAGACCTTCGGGGAGGTGGTGTTCAACACCAGCATGACCGGCTATCAGGAGGTGCTGACCGATCCGTCCTACAAGGGCCAGATCGTCGTCATGACATACCCGCTGATCGGCAACTACGGGATCAACCCCGAGGACGTCGAGTCGCGCCGCCCCCAGGTCGAGGGGTTCATCGTCCGCGAACTGGCCCGGATGCCCAGCAACTTCCGGTCGCACGGGACGCTCGACGCCTACCTGCGGGAGAACCACCTGATCGGCCTGGAGGGGATCGACACGCGCGCCCTGGTGCGCCGGCTGCGCGTGCGCGGGACCATGACCGGCGTCCTCTCGACACGCGACCGCGACGACGCCTCGCTCGTTCGCAAGGCGCGCCACAGCCCCAGCATCGTCGGCCGCGACCTGGTGCGCGAGGTCGTTCCCGAGAAGTCGTTCGCGTGGTCCGCCGACTGGGCCGGCCCGTACACCGGGCAGGTGCTCCCGTCGCGCCCGCCGACGCACCACGTCGTCGCCCTCGACTTCGGGATGAAGTGGAACATCCTGCGCTGCCTCGTCCAGGTCGGCTGCAAGGTGACCGTCGTGCCCGGGACCGCCAGCGCCGAGCAGGTGCTGGCGCACCGGCCGGACGGCATCTTCCTGTCAAACGGCCCGGGCGACCCGGAACCGCTGACATACGCGATCGACACCATTCGCCACCTCGCCGGCAAGAAACCGCTGTTCGGCATCTGCCTGGGGCACCAGCTGCTCGGCCTGGCGCTGGGGGCGAAGACGTTCAAGCTGAAGTTCGGCCATCGGGGGGCGAACCAGCCGGTGCGGAACCAGCGGACCGGGCGCGTCGAGATCACGACGCAGAACCACGGGTTCGCGGTCAGCACCGAGTCGCTGCCGCGCGACCTGGAGCCGACGCACGTCAACCTGAACGACGGCACACTGGAGGGAATGCGCCACCGCCGCTGGCCGCTGTTCAGCGTCCAGTACCACCCGGAGGCGTCCGCCGGCCCGCACGACAGCTGCTATCTGTTCGAGGAGTTTCGCAAACTGATGGGCTAGCGGACCAAACGCGACGAGCCGGCAGCGTCCGCGCCGGCAGCTTTGACAAAGCCGGCGCGGACGCTGCCGGCTCGTCGTGTTTGGTCCTGTTTTGTCCGTTAGCTCTTACCCGAGAAGATTGCGGAACGTCAGATTGATGCGTTCGCCCATGGACTCGGCGGTCTTCGGAACGCTGTGCTGCCAGTGGTGCTGGAACGTCCCGCCCATGATAAGCAGGCTGCCGTGTTTCAGGCGGTACTCGATGCGCCTCCGACTTCGGTTGTGCCGCACCACGAAGCGCCGCTCGGCCCCCAGCGAGACGGATGGGACGACCGGGTTGGTCCCCAGCTCGGGCTCGTCGTCCGCGTGGAAGCCGATGCTGTCCCGCCCGTCGCGGTAGCAGTTCAGCAGGACGCTGTTGAACGGCGCGCCGGCCGCCTCGACCACCCGCTGGCGTACCGCCGCCAACTCCGGGGTCCACGCCAGCGATGGGTAGGTGACGCCGGAGTAGGTGTAGGTCACGCCCGGGTCGGCGTGGAGGGCGGTCAGCCGCGGGAACGGCCGGTTGAAGCGGCCCTTCTCCTGCTTCCAGCCAATGGTCTTGCGGAGTACCTCGAAGAGCGCGTCGGCCGCGGCACACGGGAAGAAGTCGGGCAGGTAGATCAGGGTGCCGCCGTCCTCCACGGTGCGGCTCCCGGCGGTCCCGGTTTCGACGGGCGCGTCAGGTCTGACCACGGTCCGGCCCTCGCGGGGGTCAAGGGGGCGAGCAACTCCCTCTCCCATTCTACCGGCCCCCGCCGTGCGTTCAGCCACCCGACCAGCCCGCCGCTGGCGCTCCGGGCTGGTCGGCGCAGCAGCCGAAACCGGATCCCCTCCCCCCCGCACGCGCGGCCCTGGCTTCGAGCGGCACCCGAGTGCCCCAGGGGAAACGCCGATGGTCCAGCGGATTGACCGCCGCCCCGCGCCAGGGGACAATACGGCCTGATCGCGCCGGCGGGTGGCCGGCGCTGGCTCTCACCCCGGAGTGCTCCCATGGACCGCCGCGATTTCCTCCAGCAGACCGCCGGCCTGGCCACCGGCACCGCCCTCGCCGACTCCGCCGGCGCCGCCCAGCCAGCCAACCAGGCCCTTCCGACCGTCCGCCTCGGCACCCACAAGGTCACCCGGCTGATTGTCGGCGGGAACCCAATCTACGGCCACTCGCACTTCAACCGCATCCTCAGCCGTGCCATGACCGACTGGCACACGCCTGAGCGCGTCCTGGAACTGCTGCGCCGCTGCGAGCAGGTCGGCATCAACACCTGGCAGAACAGCTACGCCGACCGCACCCTTGAGGATCTCGACCGCTACCGGCAAGCGGGCGGGCGCCTGCAGTGGCTGTGCCTGGGCAAGCCGGACTGGGACCGCCACCCGGAGCGCATCGACGACGCCGCCCGGCGCAAGCCGATCGGCATCGCCCCGCACGGCGGCCTCGCCGAGCGCCTGCACCGCCAGGGCCGGCTCGACGTCCTGACCGGACTGCTGCGCCGCATCCGCGACCGCGGCGTGCTCGTCGGCCTGTCCGCCCACAACCCCGACCTGATCCGCCTCGCCGAGGATCGCGGCTGGGACATCGATTACTACATGTGCTGCCTGTATTATCTGACGCGCCCGCGTGACGAGTATCGCAAGATCCTCGGCAAGGATCTGCCGCTCGGCGAGATCTACCTGCCGTCCGACCCGCCGCGCATGTTCCAGGTGGTGCGGGCGGTGCGCAAGCCGTGCCTGGTCTACAAGGTGCTGGCGGCCGGGCGGCGCATCAACACGCCGGCGGAGATCCGGACGTGTTTCGAGACGGCCCTGACCAGCATCAAGCCGACCGACGCGCTGATCGTCGGCATGTTCCAGCAGTTCGGCGATCAGGTGGCCGAGAACACGGCCCTCGTCCGCGAGTTGTGCGCCCGCCGGCGCTGAGACGCCGGACTGGTTGGCGCAGCGGCCGAGACCGGCCAGGCTTGACAGGCTGCCGGGACCGCCTTAGCCTCAGTGAGGATCAGCCACCCCAGGGGCGCCCGCCTCGCCCTGAGGTGGCTGACCGCTGCTCGGTACGAGGGCCAACGCCATGTGGAAAATCGGGGACCGCGTCTTCGGCCAACGTCAGGAGGAGGCGGCCTGGTATCCGGGGACAGTCCGCCACGTCGATGGAGAGCGGTTTTACGTCATCTTCGACGACGGCGAGGACGCCCTGATCGTGCGCGACCGGCTGCGCCCGCTGAGCCTCGACGTCGGCGACCGGATCCTCGCCCGGGCCGGAGACGCGGGCGACTACGCGCCCGGCACGATCGTTGGCAAGAAGGGCAACCAGGTCCGCGTCCGCTTCGAGAGCGGCACCCAGGAGTGGACCGACCTGGACCTGACGCGCTGGCAGGCGCAGCCGCGTCGGTCCGAACCGGCGCCGGCCCGGCCGTGGGAGATCGGCGCCCACGTCCTCGTCTGCTGGCACGACCTCTACTGGTATCCCGGCGCTGTCCTCAGGGTGAAGGGCGATCAGTACCACGTCTTCTTCGACGACGGCAACCAGGTCGTGACGACGGCGGACCGCCTGCGGCCGCTGGAAGTTGGCGAGGGGGATCGGGTGTGGTGCCGGTGGAAGGCCGGGCCGAGCTACCACGCTGGCGAGATCGCCGAGAAACGCGGCGAGGTCATTCGCGTCCGGTACGACGACGGGGACGAGGAGACGACCCTGCTGCGCCTCGTCCGGCTGGACCGCGACGACTGGCTGCCGGACGGTCCGGCCGCCCGGCTCCAGGAAGGCGACCGGGTACTGGCCGTGTGGTACGACCTGAACTGGTATCCGGGCGTCGTCGTGTCGGTGGCCGGCAAGCGGGTCCACGTCCTCTTCGACGATGGCGACCAGGCAATGGTGACGCCCGAGCGAGCGAAACCGCTGGCGTTCCGGGTCGGCGATCGGGTGTGCTGTCGGCGCAAGGGTGGACCGATCTACTACCCCGGCGAGATCGCCCGCATCAAGGGAGAAGTGATCCACGTCAACTACGACGACGGCGAGGAGGAGACGACCTCCGTGCGCCTGGTGCGCATCGAGCGCGAGGGCTACCGCGAGGCCGACGACGACGAGTTCGAGTAGCGCGTTGCAGGGTCAAACGGCAAGGCCCGCGGGCCTTGCCGTTGCGCGCGTCCGGTCGTCGAGGTCAGCGCGTCGGCTCGCTGAGGATCATGATCATTAGCACCTCCGGCCGGTCCTGTGCGGCGAGGTCGTCGTCCTCGATCTTCTTACCCCTGATCGGCGCGCCCTTGGCCGCCACCCCCTTCGGCGGGGCGGCGAGCCAGATGCGGACCGTCTGGCCCTGGCGAACCGTCTCGAACTCCGCCTTGTACCCGGGCAGCCCGTCCTTGCCGCGCAGCTCCTGCAGTTCCTTGGCGGTGTGCTTCTTGACATTTCCCTTGTCGTCGTACTCGGCGGGCGGCTGGAGGACGCGCACCCGGGCCGTGTCGGTGGCCCGCAGCTGCATGTCCGCGTTCTTGTACCGGACGAGGTTCTGCTTGGCCTTGGCGATGTCGGCGAGGGTCCGCTGCAGTGAGTTCTGGGAGTTCTGAATCTGGTTCAGGAGGTTCGGCCGGTCCTGCGGGCGGGTACGCTGCAGGCGCAGCTGATTCTGGGTCAGCTGGCTGTACTGCTGGCGGTACGTGTTCTGGAGCTGACTCAGGCGTTGATAGCCGTCCGGATTCGGTTCCGGCACCTTGACCTGGAGGATGAAGTCGCGCTTCGACCCCAGGTCGAGCTGCGTCAGCGTGCCCTCGTACGACTTCAGCCTGGACCACTCGAACCGTTCTGTTTTCTCATCCTTCTTGTCGTCCTTTTTGTCGTCCTTCTTCTCGTCCCCGGGCTCGCCGATCTTCTTGCCGGCAACCGGGGCATCCTTGTCCTTCTTCTTGTCTTTTTTCTCGTCCTTCTGTGCCACGGCGAAGGAGGGAACAAGCAGCGCCAGGCCGAGGATAAACATGCCGCCTAGCGGAAGGAACCGTCGCATCGCACAACCCCCTACAGACGAAGGTGAGGCAGGGCGGGAACCACGCTAACTCGTTTAGAATAATGTACCTGCCGCGTGCGGCAGGTACAAGTGAAAACGCCGGATCGAGCTGGAAATGGCTTCTAAAACGACAGGCGGAATTCGATGCGCCAGAGATCCTTGTACCACGTCGGGCCGGTCAGGGCGCGGCTGTACCCGGCGTAGAGGTCCAGCGCCCCACCGAACCCGAAGCGCAGCCCCAGCGCGGCGTTCGCAATGGTCGTGCCGGCCGCGTCGGCGATGCCGAACGCGGTCGGCGTCTGGACGACGAGCGCCTTGCCGCCCAGGACCGACCAGCCAACTGCCTCGACGACCGGGGTGATCCAGAAGTCGGTCGGCGAGCGTGTCCCAAAGGTGAGGCCCAGGCCGTACCGGGCCACATCCCCGGCAAAGTCGGTCCCGCCGATCGGATACCAGTAGCGCCCCTCGGCCTCCAGCACCAGCCAGCGCGCGACCCGGACGTTGGCGAGGAGGGCCGGTTCCACGGAGACATGGTTGGTGCCGAGCCCGCGGTGCGACGTCCCGGTCGGGACATAGGTGCGCAGCTGAAACGTGGTGGCAAGCACATCGGACCGAAGGAACGCCCACTTGAAGCCGCTGTTCACGTCGCCCACGCCGAACGTGTTCTCGTTGAAATCGGGATCGACGGCGCGGAGCGGGACTTCCATGAAGGTCGAGAAACGCGGGTCGAGAGCGTATTCCAGGTAGGCGGTGTACTCCTGGAAGTTCACGTTGCGCTCGGGGATTGGGGGACCCGGGCTGCCGGCGGCTCCGCCCACGGGGTAGAAGAACTCAGCCCGCGTCGGCCGGCGGTGGCGGGTGGCGTCATCGTACCGGAGCCGCAACCGGGTGACGGGCAGGGCGCTATCGAGGAAGCTGACGCCGCTGTCTGGAGGCGTGGGCTCGTTGGTCCCGAGCAGGGACGACAGGTCCGGCTGCGGAGCCTGCTGGGCCGGTCGTGCCTGCGACTGGCCCTGGCGTGCGCCGAGGCCGCGGCCGGCAGGAAGGCGGCGCACCTGCGCCTGAGCCGGCAGGGCGAACACGGCGAGCAGCCCGACGGCGACGAGCGCGACGCCGGGCCACCCGAACCTCCCTGTTCGGCTTCGCATGCGGTCCTCCTGGCCCGACCGGGAAGCGCGGGCAGCCTGGATCGTGGCGGCAGTGGGAGCGCGGGTGATACGCTCCCGGCGCGATCGCGGCAAGGCCAGTTCCGATCCGGAGGCCGCCTTTACAAAACCGCCGGCCGGTGGTATCTGCTAGTGGGCCGCCGCCCGGACCAGGCCCTTCCTGCACCCCGTCTCTCCGGTCTGGTGTCCCTGCTCGCCGCGCCGTAAGATAAGCAAACCTGGTCGGCTGTACCGGCCGGCTCGGGATTGCCTCGGAACGGAACCGCCCGGGGGTTACACCACCCAGACCCCTTCTCCCCCCGGGACCTCGAGGAGTGTTTTCGCATGTGGCTCGTCAACGCCGCGCTGCGCAACCCCTACGCCGTCTACGTCGGCATGCTGCTCACCGCCGTCCTCGGCATCGTCAGCTACCTGCGCACCCCGACCGACATCCTGCCCGAGATCAAGATGCCGGTCGTCGTCGTCTTCGCGTCCTATCGCGGGATGCCCGCCCCCGACATGGAGCGCAGCGTCACCGCCGTCCTGGAGCGCGCCCTGACCCGCTGCGATCACCTCGAACACATCGAGTCGCGCTCCCTCCTGGGGATCGGCATCATCAAGATCTTCTTTCGCCCGCAGGTCGATCCGGACGTGGCCTCCAGCCAGGTCATCTCCCTGGTCAACGGCGAGATGCAGTTCATGCCGCCCGGCATGCTGCCGCCGACGATCATGAAGTACGACGCCAGTGCCATCCCGGTCGGCAACCTCGTCGTCTCCAGCCCCAGCCGGGACGACAAGGAGTTGCTCGACATCGCCGACCACGCCCTGCGCGACGACCTGGCCGGCCTGGAGGGGTTGGCGTCGGCCCCGGTGTTCGGCGGCACATTCCGGCAGATTCAGATTTACGTCCACCCGCGCACGCTGGAGGCGATGAAACTCTCGCCGCTGGAGGTGGCGCGCATTGTCAACGCCCAGAGCCAGGTTATCCCGACCGGCGAGATCCGCATCGGCCCGCCGGATCGCGGCCAGACGTACTACGTCAGCTCGAACAGCATGGCGGCCACCATCAAGGACTTTGAGAAGCTGCCGCTGTTCAACGACGGCCGCAAGGTGGTGTACCTGGGGGACGTGGCGAGCATCGTGGACGGCAACCGCTGGCGCACCAACACGGTCCACGTCGATGGGCGCCGGTCGGTGTACATGCCACTGCTGCGTCAGGCCGGGGCCAGCGCCGTGCGCGTGGTCGATAACGTCAAGGCGTTCCTGCCGCAGCTTCACAAACGCGGCAGCCTGCCCGAGGACGTGGCCGTCGAGGTCGTCTTCGATCAGTCGCAGTACGTCCGCGACGCGCTGGCGGCGCTGCGCCTGGAGGGTGTGCTTGGGGCGTTGCTGGCGTCACTGGTGGTGCTGCTCTTCCTGGGCAGCCTGCGCGGGACGGTGGTGGTGGCGCTGTCGATCCCGCTGTCGGTGCTGGCGGCGCTGATGGGACTGTACTTCACCGGCCACACGCTGAACATCATGACGCTCGGCGGGCTGGCCCTGATCCTCGGCCGGGTCGTGGACGATACGATCGTGGACGTCGAGAACACCGTCCGTCACCTCGGCATGGGCAAGCCGGCCGGCGAGGCGGTGCGCGCCAGCGCGGCCGAGATCGCCATCCCGGTGCTGATGGCGACCGTGACGACGGTCGTGGTGTTCTTCCCGCTGGTGTTCATCAGCGGGGTGGCGAAGTATCTGTTCACCCCGCTGGCGGTCAGCGCGTCGCTGGCGATGGCCGCGTCGTACCTCGTCTCGCGGACCGTCTCGCCGCTGTACTGCTCGCGCTACCTGCGTCCGCACCACGAGAAGGAGCACTTCCCGCGCTGGCTGTTCCTGGCGGCGCTGCCCACGGCGGCGGTCGGCCTCGGCGTGCCGGCGCTCGCCCAGTGGGCGCCGGACGTGTTGCCGGAGGCGCTGGCGGACGCGGTCGCGTGGCCGTTCCTGAACCTGCACCCGGCCGCGCAGCAGGTCGTGATCGGGGTCGGCGCCGTCGCCGCCCTGACCGTGCTGGTCGCCGTGACGTTCTGGATCGCGCCGGCGTTCGACCGGCTGTTCGAGGCGGCGACGCGCGTCTACGAGCGCGTGCTGCGCATCGGGCTGCGCTGGCGGGTGGCGGTCGTCGGGCTGGTGGTGGCGGCCACCGTGCCGGCCATCTGGTGTTTCCAGCACATCGGCCAGGAGCTGTTCCCGGAGGTGGACACGAGCGAGTTCACCATCCACCTGCGCGCCAAGGGCGGGCCGCGCGTCGAGACAACCGAGCGGCAGATTACCGAGATCGACCGGATCGTGCGCGAGATCGTCGCGCCGGAGGATCTGAAGCTGACACTGGCGAACATCGGCCTGTCGTCGCGCTGGTCGGCGATCTACACGCCCAACAACGGACCGCATGCCGCCTTCCTGCGCGTCCAGCTGCGCAGCGGATTCGACGGGCGGCACACGCCGGCGCTGGCGTATGTGGACCGCCTGCGCGAGCGGCTGCACGAGCGCTACCCGGGGGACGAGTTCTTCTTCGAGACGGGCGGGATGATCCGCCGCATCCTGAACGGCGGCGCCCTCGCTCCGATCGAGATCCAGATCCACGGCAAGGACCGGGAGGCGCGGCGCCAGGTCGCCCGGGTTCTCGACGCCCGCATCGACCGCATCGCCCAGGTGACCGACACGTATCTACCCCAGGCACTGACGCTCCCGCAGCTGAAGGTGGAGGTGGACCGGACGGCGGCTGCCCGGCTGAAGCTGACGGAGACGGACGTGGTGCGCAACGTCATCACGGCGCTGATGTCCAGCGCCCAGCTGGCGCCGAACTTCTGGATCGACCCGGCGTCCGGCAACCCCTACGTGATCGGCGTGCAGTACCCGGAGTACGTCGTCGAGAGCGTGCAGACGCTGGAGAACATTCCGATCTCGGGCGCGGGGCGGGCCGGGAACCGGGTGCCGCTGGTCAAGGACGTGGCGCAGATCGTCCCGACCGAGGGGCCGGTCGAGGTCTACCACTTCGACGTCGGGCCGGTGAACCAGCTGTTCGTGAGCCTGCGCGGGAACGACCTGGCGCGGGTGGCGGCGCGGGTGGAGCGGATCGTCGCCGAGCTGCCGCTGGAGTACGCCCGGACGCTCGCCCCCGGCGACAAGTTGTTCGCCCACGCCCTGAAGGAACTGGCCGAGGGGGGCTCGCGCCTGCAGCACGACGGCGACTTCCTGGAGCAGCTGCGCGTATACTTCGAGCACCCGACACCCGCCGGGCGCGCCGCCCTGGTGGAGTATTACGACCTCGACCCGGAGAGCTTGAGCCTGTTCGCGGACGAGGACTTCCGGGCGAAGATGACGGCCTACCTGAAGAAGGGGCGGCAGTCGATGCGCGAGGAGATTCAGCGGGCGTGGGGCCTGGACCCGCTGCCGCTGAAGATACCCGGGAACGTGCGCGTCGAGGTGCGCGGCGAGATCGCGAACATGCGGGAGTCGTTCCACGAAATGGGGTTTAACCTGGCACTGGCCGTGCTGCTCGTCTACCTGGTGATGGCGGCGCAGTTCTCGTCGTGGCTCGATCCGCTGATCATGATCGTGGCGGCGCCGCTGGGGCTGATCGGCGTGGCGGTCATGCTGTGGGCGACCGGGTCGTCGCTGAACATCCAGTCGCTGATGGGCATCCTCATGATGGTCGGCATCTCGGTGTCGAACTCGGTGCTGCTGGTCGAGTTCGCCAACCGCAAGCGCGACGAGGGCCACACGCCGTTCGAGGCGGTCGCCGTCGCCGCCCGGACGCGCCTGCGGCCGATCCTCATGACGACCCTGGCGGCGGTGGCGGGGCTACTGCCGCTGGCGATCCACCGCCACCCCGGAGACGAGATGAACCTGCCGCTGGCCCGGGCAGTCATCGGCGGGCTGATCGGCTCGACTGTGCTGACGCTGTTCGTCGTGCCGGTGCTGTATCTGTTGTTCAAGCCGCGCAGCGCCGCGCGGACGACAACCTGACCTCCCGGCCCCCTTCCCTGCCAGGGAAGGGACGAGTAAGGAGGGGAGGGGAGAGGGTTCCCTCTGCCGACCCGAAGGAGCAAGCGATATGACAACCAACTGGATGCGCCTGGTGGTCCTGGCCGGCGCGCTGGCGCCTGTCCTGGGATGCGGCTCTCAGCAAGCGAAGAAGAAGCCGAAGCTGGCCGAACTGGAGCGGGTGCCGCGCCTGGAGACGATCTCCCCCGAGCGGCAGCCGACGTTCACGGTCCGCCGCGAGTACACCGCCACGATCGAGCCTTACGAAAAGGCCGACCTGTACCCGCAGGTGCGCGGCGTGGTGCAAAGCCTGTCGCCGAACGCAGACATCGGGCGGATGGTCCACGGGGAGGCGGTGCGCCCTCGCGCGGCCTGCACCAGCGTTGGCGTCCTCGGCAACGGGACGCCATTGTTAGCGGCCGCCGTGCTGCTCGCCGGCCGGACCGACGCGGAGGTGCTGGTCACCCTCGCGATCCCGGACGTCCTGGCCGAGCGGGAGAACAAGCGTGCCCTGCTGGAGCTGGCCCGTCAGACGCGCGCGCAGGCGCTCAGGGCGCGCGACGTGGCCGCCCGCGAGGTGCGCGAGAGCGAGGCCCAGATCAAGCGGGCCGAGGCCGAGGCGGAGTTCCGCAACTCGCACTACACGCGCATGGTGCGCCTGGCGGCCAGCGACACGGTGCAGAAGCAGATGGCGGAGGAATCGCGGCTGCAGTACAAGTCGGCCCTGGCGGCCCAGGACGCGGCCCATGCCCAGCTGTTCACCAAGCATGCCCGGCTCGCCGCCGCCGAGGGCGAGATCCTCGTCGCCGAGGGCAAGGTGCGCGTCGCCCAGGCAGAGCTGGAGCGCCTCGACGCCCTGGTCGGATTCGCGACGATCCGCGCCCCGTTCACCGGGATCGTGACGAAGCGGTGGATCGACCGCGGGGCCGCAGTGAAGGACTTCGGCAACCCGCTGCTGACGGTGATGCGCACCGACGTGGTGCGCGTCCTGATCGACGTGCCGGAGCGCGACGCCCCGTACATCCGGGCCGCGTCGGACCGGCACGAAGGGAGCGCTGTCGTGTTGCGCGTCCCGGCGCTGCAGGAGATCGCGCCGAACGGCGAGTTCCCCGGCGTGGTCAACCTGACGGCCGGCTCCCTGGACCCGGTCACGCGCACGATGCGCGCCGAGGTTCTGCTGCCGAACCCGCGCGGCCTGCTCCGGCCGCAGATGTCCGGCACCGCCGTCGTGGTGGTAGACGAGCGCAAGGACGTGTTCACCGTTCCGTCGTCGGCTCTGCTGCGCCAGGGGGGCAAGGCGTTCGTGTACTGCGTGACCGACGTCAAGGGCGACCCGCCGCGCGGCATCGTCTCTCAGGTAGAGGTGGAAACCGGCATTGACGACGGGCGCGCCGTCGAGATTCGCCGGGGGCTGAGCGGGCGCGAGCAGATCATCACGAAGGGCAACGGCGTCGTCCGTCAGGGCGATTTCGCCATCCCCGTCTCGGTCCGGTGAGGGCAGCAGTCGGCAGCAGACGGCAGTAAAGTCCACGGGCGGCGGTCCGTGGGTGAGGAAACTTCGCTGGCCCTGCCCCCTCACCCCCGGCCCCTCTCCCACCAGGAAAGAGGGGAGAAGGAGGCCCGCGGTCGCCTGGCCTCTCGGTCGCTCGCCTGCTGGAGGCGTCGCGCCGATGGAAGCTCCCGAGCAACTGCTGATCCTCGGTGCCAGCGCCCGCGCGGCGGCCCTCTCCGCCCTCCGCGCCGGGCTGAGGCCGTGGTGCATCGATCTGTTCGCCGATGAGGATCTGCGGCATGCCTGCTCCGCCGCAACAATTCCCCTGACCGATTACCCGCGGGGTTTCCTCAACGCCGTGCGCGATGCCCCGCCCGGCCCGTGGATGTACACCGGCGGGCTGGAGAACCATCCGGCCCTGCTCGACGCCCTGGCCCGGCTGCGCCCGCTCTGGGGCAACGGCGCCGCCGTGGTGCGCCGCGTGCGCGCCCCGGGCCGGGTGGCCGCGGCACTGCGCGAGGCGGGACTCCCCTGTCCGGAGGTGCGCCGCGGGGACGACCCCGCTCCGGGCCGGTGGCTCGTCAAACCGCGCGCCGGCGCCGGCGGCCGCGGCATCGTCTTTCTCGCTCCGGACACACCGCCGCGCCGCCGCGTCTACCTGCAACAGCACGTCGAGGGCGCGCCGTGCTCGGCGGTTTACGTCGGGCGCGACGGCGGCGCCCAGCTGCTCGGCGCGACGCGCCAGCTCGTCGGCGAGCCGTGGCTCCACGCGGCGCCGTTCCAGTATTGCGGCAGTGTCGGCCCGCTCACCCTGTCCGATGCGCTCCGCGTCGGGCTGGAGCGCCTGGGCGACCTGCTGGGGCGCGACTTCGGCCTGCGCGGGCTGTTCGGCGTCGATTTCATCCTGAGCGACGGCGTCCCGTGGCCGGTGGAGGTGAACCCGCGCTACACCGCGTCGGTCGAGGTGCTGGAGTACGCTATCGGCATCCCGGCCCTGGCGCTGCACCGGGCCGTGTTCACGCCGGCCGCGCCGCTCCCGCCGCCGACCCAGACGGCTCGCCCGGCGCGCCTCGGCAAGGCGATCCTCTTCGCCGCTGGGCCGCTGACGTTCCCGGTACACGGTCCCTGGGCTCGGGTGCTGCGCGAACCGCCCGCGCTCCCCACGGCGCCGGCGTTCGCGGACATCCCGGCTGCGGGAACCCGGATCGAGACGGGCTGGCCGGTGCTGACGTGCTTCGCCGCCGGCGCCACTGACGCCGAGTGCGTTGACCGGCTGCGAGCGGTCGCGGCGGATCTCGACCGGAGGCTGCCGTGCCGCTAGATTACGGCTACCGAAAGGGGATCCGTGGCGGTCGAAAGGAGGACAGCTGGTGGCGATCACTCCGACGCTGAATGAACGGGCGCAGCGGCTGGCGGACTTCATGGTCTCGCAGGCGGGGGCGCTGCGCATCACCGTGCAGCAGACGCCAGCGGGGGCGAAGCTGCTCGACTGCGGCATCAATGCGACCGGCGGGCTGCAGGCGGGGCTGGCGCTCGCCCGGGTGTGCCTGGCGGGCCTGGCGGAAGTAGCCGTCGTCCCGGGCAACATCGCCGGCGGGGCGTGCCCGCTGGTCCAGGTTTCGACCGATCATCCCGTGACCGCGTGCATGGCGGCCCAGTACGCCGGCTGGGCGATCGACAGGATCGACGGGTACTTCGCGATGGGGTCCGGGCCGATGCGCGCCGCCCTCGGGACGGAGGATCTGTACGACCACATCCCCGGCCGGGAGAAGCCGCCGGTCGCCGTCGGGACGCTGGAGACGGATCAGCTCCCGACCGAGGACGTGGTGCGGTACATCGCCGAGGCGGTCGGGCTGCCGCCGAACAAGGTAACGCTCCTGGCGGCCCCGGCCACCAGCCTCGCCGGCGCGATCCAGGTCGTCGCCCGGTCGGTCGAGACGGGCCTGCACAAGCTGCACGAACTGGGGTTCGACCTGACGAAGGTTGTGTCCGCGTTCGGGACTGCTCCGCTGCCGCCGGTCGCGAAGGACTTCCTCAACGCCATCGGCCGCACGAACGACGCCATCCTGTACGGCGGGCAGGTGACGCTGTGGGTGGACGCCGAGGACGACGAACTGGCGGAGATCGGGCCGAAGGTGCCGTCGTCCGCCCAGCCCGACTACGGCGAGCCGTTCACGGAGATCTTCGCTCGGTACGAGGGCGACTTCTACAGGATCGACAAACTCCTTTTCTCACCGGCCGAGGTGTACTTCGTGAACCTGCGGAGCGGGCGGAGCCACGCCTTCGGACGGACGCGGGCGGACGTGCTGTGGCGGTCGTTCTTCGGCGCGTGAGTCGCCGTCCCCCCTCACCCCCCGGCCCCCCTCTCCCACGAGGGGAGAGGGGGGAGCAGGCGCAGCAGGCGCGACCGGCGCTGCTTCCTCCCCCTCTCCCCTCGTGGGAGAGGGGGGGCGGGGGATCCCAACCGAATGAAACTAGCGATTCTGGCGGGCGGCGACGGATGGCACGTCCGCGACCTGCGCCGCGCCGCCGCCGACCAGGGCCACGAAGCCGTCGCCGTCGATTTCCGCCGCGTCCGCGCCGCGGTCGCGGGTGGTCTCGACTCCCTCGCCGGCTTCGACGCCGTTCTCGTCCGCACCATGCCGCCCGGCTCGCTGGAGCAGGTCGTCTTTCGCATGGACGCGCTGCACCGCCTGCAGGCTCGCGGAATCGCCGTCCTCAATCCGCCCTACGCCCTGGAAGGCTGCATCGACAAGTACCTTAGCGCCGCGCGCCTGGAGGCGGCGGGACTGCCCGTCCCGCCCACCGTCGCCTGCCAGGACGCCGACACGGCGCTGGGCGCCTTCGCCACGCTGGGGGGCGACGTGGTCGTTAAACCGCTGTTCGGGTCAGAGGGGCGCGGCATGGTGCGCGTCAGCGATCCGGATACCGCGTGGCGCACCTTCCGGACCCTGGAGCGGCTGCAGTGCGTCCTCTACCTGCAGCGCTTTATCGATCACCCGGGCTGGGATCTGCGCGTCTTCGTCGTCGGCGGGCGCGTCCTGACGGCGATGCGCCGCTACGCCCGCGACGGCTGGCGCACCAACGTCGCCCAGGGGGGCCGCGGCGAGCCGGTCCACGCCACGCCCGACGAGGAGCATCTCGCCCTGAGAGCGGCGGCCGCGCTCGGCGTTCTGGTCGCGGGCGTCGATCTGCTGCCGCGGCGTGACGGCGGGTGGTATGTGCTGGAGGTGAACGCCGTACCGGGGTGGCGGGCGCTCGCCCCGGTGACCGGCGTCGATGTGGCGGCGGCGACGATGCGGTTCCTCGCGGAGGAGTACCGTGTGGGCTGAGCGGATCGACGACGCGGAAATCCGCCGCCTGTGGGCGCAGCTCGCGTGCCTCTGGGAGGCGACCGCCCGCAAGCCCGGCAACGTCCACCGCTACCGCGACTTCGCGGATGCCACCTACATCGATTTCCTGACCAGTGCCGCCGTCATCAGTTCGGTGCTGGCCGCCGCGTCTTCCCTCGGCGTCGGTCCCACGGTGCTCACCGGGGTTCGGCGCACCCAGCTGGTTGCGCCGAACAACACCAACCTCGGTATCCTCCTGCTGCTCGCCCCGCTGGCGGCCGTGCCGCTGGAGGAGCTTTACCGCGAGGCGTTGACGTCGGCCCCGGCGGAGCAAGTCCTCCGCGAGGGATTGGCATCCGTCCTCGAATCGGCCACCGTGCGGGACACCGCGGAGGTCTACCAGGCGATCCGGCTCGCCAACCCGTCGGGCCTCGGCAGCGCTGCCGACCAGGACGTCCACGCCGAGCCGACCCTGCCGTTGCGACAGGTCATGGCGCTGGCGGCGGACCGCGACCTTGTCGCGCGGCAGTACGCTAACGGGTTCAGCGACGTTTTCGACCACGGCGTACCGGCCCTGCGCGACAGCCTTGCCCGCTGCCTCTGTCTGGAAGCGGCAATCATCGCTTGCCATCTGCACCTGATGGCCCGCTACCCCGATTCGCTGATCGCGCGCAAGTGCGGGCTCGCGGTGGCCGAGGAGGCATCGGCGCGGGCTCAAGACGTGCTCGATGCGGGCTGGCCGAACACGGCAGCGGGAGCGGCGGCGCTCGCCGACCTGGACGGCTGGCTGCGGGCGGACGGCCACCGCCGCAACCCAGGCACGACGGCGGACCTCGTGGCGGCGTGCTTGTTCGTGGCGCTGCGGACTGGTATCATCACCCTGCCGCTATCCGTTCCCTGGGCCGCACCCTTCAAGCTTCCATGACGCCGGAGCAGGAGCACTTCCCATGATCTCGCCAGCCACCACGCAGCCGGCCCCCGCCGCCGCTCTGGCCGAGCGCTTCCTCGTCCGCGTCGCCAAGGACACATTCACGTTCTGCGCCGGGCACTTCATCAGCTACGAGGGCGACAAGTGCGAGCGCCTGCACGGGCACAACTACCGCGCCACGGTCGAGGTCGAGGGCGACCTGGATGAGAACGCTTACGTCTTCGACTTCATCGCGCTGAAGCGGCTCGCGCGGGCGATCACGGACGAGCTGGACCACCACATGCTCTTGCCGACGCAGAACCGCCTGATCCATCTGGAGGAGGGGCAGCAGTCGGTGCGTGTGCGCTATCGCGATCGGGAATGGCTCTTTCCGCGCGGCGATTGCATTCTGCTGCCCATTGAGAACACGACCGCCGAGCTGCTGGCGCGCCACATTGCTCAGCGTCTGACCGAGGAGCTGTGGCGCCACCATCAGTACGAGCCGCGCGTGCTGCGCGTCGAGGTCGAGGAGAACGTCGGTCAGTCAGCGGTCTGCGAGCTGCGCCGCTCATAGTGCTTCGAGGTCGGCCCGCGTTAACCGTCCGTCGTGCAGCGCCGATGCGACGAGCGCCCCCTTCACCCCGTACCCCGCGAGGCGCTTCAGGTCGCCGACGTCGCGCACCCCGCCGCCCGCGATGATCTCCAGCCCCGGACAGGACTCCGCCAACTGCCGACAAAACGCCTCCGTGCCCGTCCCCGCGCCAACACCGACGCGCGCCAGGTCGAGAACGAGCGCGCGCCACACCCCGCAAGCGATGGCCCGCTGCGCGATCGACCACGCATCCGTTGCCCCCCACGCCGCGCAATCGCCGAGCGGTTCTCCCCCCTTGAGATCCAGCGAAAAGACCATGTGCTCCGCACCGTGGACCTGACACAACTCCGTCAGTGCCGCCGACCCTTCGAGCGTTTCGAGTCCCGCCACGATGTCCTCGATCCCCGCCGCGGCCAGCAGTGCCGCATCCGAGGCGCGGCGCACGCCCGCATCGACCCAGAGGCGGAAGCCGTCCGCCCGGAGCGCGGCGTAGGTGGGCACGGCAGGGGCCGCGCCGGCAATGGCGTCGAGATCGGCGAGGTAGAGGGTCGTCAGCCCGAAGCGATCGCGAAACGCGCGAGCGACGGCGAGCGGTTCGGCCGACGACGTCAGGCGGCTGACCACCGGGCGATACTCGTGCCGGCGCCCGGCGATGCCACGCACCACCTGGCCGGCGAGGAGGTCAAGGACAGGGATAATCACCATCTGATTGTCGCTGGGCTCTTCTGGTCAATAAGGTCCGGGCCGACCGTCCCGGCGCCTCACCCGCAGTGCCGGCCCTGCCTGGAAGCGCTCTGTCATCGTATGATAACCCCCTCACCATCCCTCGTCCTCGACTGGAGCGACCACCATGACCACGCCGACCCGACGCGCCTTCCTCCAAACCGCCCTCGTCACCGGCGCTGCCCTCGCCGCCGGCCAGGGACAGGCCCACGCCATCGACCCGATCCGCCGCCAGGGGCAGGCCCGCCTGCGTCTCAGCCTCGCTGCCTACAGCTACAACCGCTTCCTCAGCCTGCGCGGCAAGCAGAAGCCGACCATGACCCTCGAGGAGTTCATCGACGCGGCCGCCCCCACGCCCACCGAGGCCGTCGAGCTGACCGCCTACTACTTCCGCGAAACCACGCCGCGCTACCTCGCCGACCTCAAGGGCCGCTGCACCCGCCTCGGCCTCGACATCAGCGGGACCGCCGTCGGCAACAACTTCTGCGTTACCAACGCCGCGCGCCTCAAGGAGCAGATCGCCGACGTTAAGCGCTGGGTCGAGCACACCTCGCGCCTGGGCGGCAAGACGATCCGCATCTTCGCCGGCAACGTCGAGAAGGGCGACGCCGAGGAGAAGGCCCGCGCCCGCTGCATCGCCGCCATCCAGGAGGCGTGCGATCATGCCGGCCAGTTCGGTATCTACCTCGCGCTGGAGAACCACGGCGGCATCACCGCCAACGTCGAGCAGATGCTCGCGATCGTCAAGGGCGTCAAGCACGACTGGTTCGGCGTCAACCTCGACTCGGGCAACTTCCACACCAAGGATCCCTACGCCGACCTGGCCCGCATCGCCCCCTACGCGGTGGTGGCGCAGCTCAAGACGGCCATCCGTCGGGCCGGCGCGCAGGCGGAGCCCGCCGACCTGAAGCGCCTGGTCGGAATGCTGCGGGCGGTCAACTACCGCGGGTATGTCGCTCTGGAGTACGAGGCGGCCGAGGATCCGAAGGTCGCCGTCCCGCGCCACCTGACGGCGCTGCGGCGGCTGATGGATTAGGGGCAGAGTTTTCCAAAGCCCACGGGCTGCAGCCCGTAGGCTTTGGGGAACCCCTCCCCCTCTTCTCTCTCCCTCAACTGGCTGGGCCACCTGCGCACAGCCGGCACCCAGGGCGGTTGCTTTCGGACCACCCGAGGACGACCCTATCCCCCATCGCCCTTCACCCACGGGAGGCTCTCATGCGCAAGTATCTCGGCATCGCCCTGCTACTGCCGCTCCTGGCGCCGGCCGCCGCCTTCGGCCAGACCGCGCAGAAAAAGCCGGACCGGCCCAACATCGTGATCCTCCTCTGCGATGACCTCGGCTACGGCGACCTCGCCTGTTACGGCCACCCGACGATTCGCACCCCGAACCTCGACAAGCTCGCGAAACAGGGCGTCCAGTTCACGGAGTTCTACTCCGCCTCCCCGGTGTGCTCGCCGTCGCGCGCCGGGTTGCTCACCGGCCGGTGCCCGACCCGTAGCGGCGTCTACACCTGGATCAACCCGAACAACCCGATGCACCTGCCGGCCAGCGAGGCCACCCTCGCCACCCTCCTGCGCCGCGCCGGCTACCGCACCGCCCACGTCGGCAAGTGGCACCTCAACGGCATGTTTAACTCGGCGAAGCAGCCGCAACCAGGCGACCACGGATTCGACCACTGGTTCAGCACCCAGAACAACGCCGCCCCGACGCACGAGAACCCGAAGAACTTCGTTCGCAACGGCAAGGCGGTCGGCCCGCTGAAGGGCTTCTCCTGCCAGCTCGTCGCCGACGAGGCCATCACCTGGCTGAAGGCCGGCGGCGCCGGGCCGCAGCCGTTCTTCCTGTTCGCCTGCTTCCACGAGCCGCACGAAAAGGTCGCGTCGCCGGCCGACCTGGTCGCGTCTTACCCGAAGGCCCGCAACCAGGACGAGGCGCAGTACTTCGCCAACGTCACGAACATCGACCGGGCCGTCGGCCGCATCCTGGCGGCGCTGGACGAGCTGGGCGTTGCCGACAACACGATCGTGCTGTTCGCGTCCGACAACGGCCCGGAGACGCTCAACCGCTACCCGACCGCGACGCGCAGCTACGGCGTCGTGGGCCGGCTGCGCGGCCGCAAGCTGTGGCTGTTCGAGGGCGGCATTCGCGTCCCGGGCATCCTGCGCTGGCCGGGCAAGACGCAGCCCGGCAAGACGAGCGACGTGCCGGTGTGGAGCCTCGACCTGCTGCCGACCCTCTGCCAGGCGGCCGGCGCGAAGGTTCCGACCGACCGCCCGATCGACGGCACCAGCTTCCTGCCCGCGCTGGAGGGCAAGAAGATCGAGCGCAAGACGCCGCTGTTCTGGCACTACTACCGCGCGCTGGGGGAGCCGCGCGTCGCCCTGCGCGACGGCGATTGGGTCGTGCTCGCCGGCTGCGCCCCGCTGCCAACCGGGGCCGGCGCCGCCCTCGTGACCGGCGACATGAAGCTAATCAAGGAGGCGAAGCTGACGACGTTCGAGCTGTACAACCTGCGTGACGACGTCGGCCAAACGAAGGATCTGGCGAAGCAGGAGCCGCAGCGGCTGCGGACGATGAGCGAGCGGCTGCGGGCGATGTACCGCGAGGTCGTGAACGAGGGGCCGACCTGGAAGGTGCCGCCCGCGAAGAAGAAGTCGTAGGCGCGGCGAGGAGGTTGTGAACCAGCCGCGCGCCGGCCGTGCGGGCTCGCGTTGGCCTGCGGGCGCCCCCGATTTACAATGGGGGCATGCACCGCGTGACCCGTGAGATCCACTTCTGCTACGGCCACCGCCTGCTCGGCCACGATGGCAAGTGCCGCTTCCTGCACGGCCACAACGGCCGCGCCGTCATCGTCCTCCAGGCGGCCCGGCTCGACGCTCTCGGCATGGTCGTGGACTTCGGCCGGGTCAAGCAGGTCGTCGGCGGCTGGATCGACGCCAACCTCGACCACCGCATGGTGCTGCACCGCGACGACCCGGCCCTGCCCGTCCTCCAGGCGCAGGGCGAGCCGGTCTTCGTCATGGACGTCAACCCGACCGCCGAACACCTCGCCCGCCTGATTTACGACTTCACTGCGTCCGCCGGTTTCCCCGTCACGGAGGTCCACCTCTGGGAGACCGCGACGAGCTGTGCCAGCTACCACGGCCCGCGCTGAGCGGGAGGTCTGGGCCGGTCGGGCGGAGGAAGCAAGGCGTACCGCCACCGCCCTTTTCCTGTTCCAGGCCATCGGACTTTCCGGCAAAGTCTCCGCGCGGCCCGCGTCGATATTGCTCACCGGACCCTCAGACTCCCTGGCGCACGATGAGGTGACCGGTGGCACGCGAGTTCAACGTCCTCGCCCTGATCAAGGGAGAGGAGCGCTACATCTTCGTCTACGACGACGCGAGTCGTCAGCCGTTGATCGAGGCGTTCCGCGACCAGGCGGCCGACCCGGAGCTGGCCTTCAGCTGGTTCGACGCCGCCGTCCTGACCGAGAAGGCGCGGCAGCAGGCGGGCGGGAAGGCTCCGGCCGCACCCGGCCGGCGGTTTCGGGGGTGAAAGTGCAACCTCTCCCCTCGGCCCCCTCCCCTCACAGAGGAGGAGACTGGGGGGAGAGGTTCTCGCCACAGGGGA